>OGNB01000207.1_pt1 | contig 48018 bp, 50 predicted proteins | sample 1573301 | NCBI WGS metagenome assembly OGNB01 (sample SAMEA2581914, study PRJEB24529) | metagenome | biome: Human gut stool | place: China | collected 2011
TAGACAAAGAGGATAGATAATCTTAGGTTAACAGCGTCAGGGCAGTTATAAGTCGAGAGATTTGTAGCTGCCTTTTTTTATTGCTTTTGGACACGATGTCCAGAAGCAGAAAGGAGAATTATGAGGTATTTATTACATCGGCTGTATGTTCCGCCTTAGCGAAGCATACGCACAGGAAGATGTAGATCGGAGGTACTTATGCAAGAGGAAGTAACGCAGAAAACAATCGCTCTTGTAATTAAGACCGCTAAACTGGATGCCAACGTCTTGAAGGCTGCTATGATGAAACGTTATCAACTGTATGGAACGAAAGCATCAAAGCTGGCAGACAAATCACAGAAGAATACTGGGAAGGGAGAGAGAAAGTAATGGAATATAAGGATTTTGTAGAACAGGTAAAAGATCAGATACAGGATTTTTTACCGGAAAAATTTGCAGATGCAACGATTTCTGTTCATCAGGTAGTAAAGAATAATGACTGTGTTTTGGATGGTCTGACAATCCGGACGGAAGAAAGTAATATTTCTCCAACCGTATATCTGAATCCGTATTTTGAATAGATACAGGATGGAGCTGAGATGGATGATGTGCTTGGGCAGATTGCAGCCACATATCAGGCACATTATATTGACCATGATATGGATGTATCTGCGGTTACTGATTTTGATAACGTCAAAGACAAGATTGTGTGCAAGCTCATCAATGAGGAAGCCAACAGGCAGTTTCTTGAGGACAAACCATACACCAAGGTGGAAGATCTGTCGGTTGTGTATCAGATTTTAATGGACAAAAATGCGGAAGGCACTGCAACCATAACGATTACAGATAATCTGATGGACAGGTATGGGATTACCCTTGAGGATTTGCTCGAACAGGCTCTTTTGAACATGGATGTTTTACAGCCATACAGCTTCAAGGGAATGAGCGAGACCATTATAGAAATGATGGCAGGGGACATTGCAAGGGATAATGATATGGATATATCAGAGGCAAGAGAAATGGCATCCCAGATGATACCGGATGTTCCTGACACGATGTTTGTCCTGACAAATGATACAAAGGTAAATGGAGCAGCCGCTATATTAAATGATGATACCAGACAGGAAATAGCAGACAAGGTTGGAGACTTCTATGTACTGCCTTCATCTGTGCATGAAACGCTGATTATCCCGAAAGATGCCGGAATGGGGTTAAGAGACCTTGAACAGATGGTGCAGGAAGTGAACCAGACACAGGTAGCACCGCAGGAACGTCTTTCGGATCATGTGTATGAGTATGATGCAAAAGAACATGAGCTGTTTCGCAGTGACCGTGCCGGGGAACGTGCAAAGCAGAAAGAGGAAAAGCGTGATGAGAAGAAAGAACGTTCTTCACTAAAAGAGAGACTTGCAGAAAAGAAAAATGATGTGATGAAGATGCATGCTGACAGGAAACAGCCAACAGCAGATAAAAAGAAAGAAGCGGTGATTTAGCCGCTTCATATGTAACAAGCAGGAAAGCGGCCAATTTAGGCTGTTTCAGAATGTAGACAAAGAACGTATTAACAATCAAAAATGGTATATTTAAAGAAGGATGCCAATGCTCTACCTAGGTAAAAATATAATGATTTTATATATAATTCCGATATTATATATGTGTTGTTGAGTTGTAGGAGGAGAGGTATTATGAAATCAGTTGTATTTAATGAAAAAGAGATAGAAAGTTTTAAGAAAAGTGGCGTAATAAAATATGCCATGTTGGCTTTAGCGACACCTATTGGTTTGATACTATCTTGTGTGTTAGCTTATATAAATATTGATTTTACGGAGCTACTAAAAATATTTAGTGAGAATATTTCTAATCCAGAAATATTGGACGAATTAACACAGATTATGAGTAAGTGGTATATCATTTCTGGAGCTATTTTTTTTGCATCATTGTTATTGTTTGTTATATATTTCGTTCGAAATAGAAAAAATGATGAGGATGTTTTGACATGGGGGCAGACTATATTTCTTGCTATTGAGTTAATATTAATATCTCAAGTAGTATTACCATTATTCACTGTTACAATGGCAATAGTGATTGCGCTTTTATATTTAGTTTTTTTTTCATCTATGTTGTTGAAAAATATAATTGGATATGGAACATATTTATTTGTATTACTTGTTGAAAAGATTTGTACGTCTTCGGGGATAGAATTGACTTATGGTGAGTTTATAGGACAAGAGAAGTATTCTATTTTTTTGACAATGATAACATTTCTAATATCGATACCGTATATCTTATCTTTTTTGTTAAGAATGGTTAAAAAATTTATTCAAGGAGTTACTGGAAATAAATCTGTGGCACTGATTTTTAAGCCGGTCGAAGCATTAATTAGTATTAATGTGTTGCGTTATGCTATATACATACTACTATTTTTTACAAGTGTTTTTACATATAGTGTAAATATATCACAATCGGATTATGTTTTTTCTCTTGTCAAAGAAGCGTTGTTAGAATTTGTGTTATTAGATACGGTTATATATTCGATTATTTCTAATATAAGGGATACAAAGAAAAATCATAAACAACAAAATATGAGAAGGTATTACGTTTCGTTTAAATATGATTTGGAGTTTGTCCTATCTGCAATTACTATGCACAATTTGAAGGATAAAGAAATGTATGCCCGTATTAAATTTTCTGTAGATATAAATAAAATTCTGAAAGAAAAAAGGAAAAAAGATGTAAGTGAGATAGATAATTTGTTAACGGATATTTCTACAAATTACTATAAAATTGAGATTTTGGAACAAAAAATAAAAGTAGTATTAAGTAGGATAATTGATTTGATTGAATAAGCGTGTGTATACAGGAGTAAATATATTTTTTATTTAGGAATAGTCATTAAAAGAAAATGCAAGTATATTTTTGCTAATATACTTGCATTTAGTATTTATAGAATTTTGTCTATATTCTGAGGCAGCCACTTTGGGCTGCTTTTCTGCTATTAGGACAAAATGAATCGAAAGGAGTATCTATGGCAGGAAAATATCATTATATATCTGCACTGGCAGAAATGACAGCGGCAGATATTGTTAAAAACGAAAATGAATGGATCGGATTTCTGACCACGGCTGCAAGGCTGTATAAATATCCCTTTAACGAGCAGATGTTAATATATGCCCAAAGACCGGATGCAACAGCCTGTGCTTCGCTTGAAACGTGGAATGAAAAGATGAATTGCTGGGTCAACCGTGGAGCGAAAGGAATAGCCCTGATTGATACGGACCGTGAACGTCCGAGATTAAAATATGTCTTTGATGTATCAGATGTGCATAAGGCAAGAAGAATCGGGCGTGACCCATATCTGTGGGAACTTAAGGAGGAACATAAGGCTCCTGTGCTTGCACAGCTTGAAAAGACTTATGGTCCAAAGCACATAATTTTTACAACACCGTTCATAGCAGACTGGAGTGTGCTTATATGCTTTTTGGGCTGATAAGTCCAGAGTTGATTTTATCCAAAATGCAGGCAGGAGCCTGTGAATGTACCTTGACAATTTCATATAAAAATGCGTACAAGACGTGTGGAATATGTGGAGCCACTATGCGGATACGCCATGAGATACCTGCTTTGTTTTATATAGAAGGTTTATACGAAGGAATACTGAAAATCGGTATTGAAGTTAAGGTAAGTAGCGGAGAATGTCTGGCAAAATGTGCAGCAGTTGCACGAGGCAAAGATACATATTTTTGATAATGATACTCCCGGAGAAATCCGGTCAATTTAGATGACGGTGCGATACCGATGTGGGCAGAGTAATGACCTGCCACCTGTATGGATTTTCTATTATCTGCTGATGAGAGATAGGAGCATGGGTTTCTGTTTGTCATGGACAGATAAAGTGCTGTTTATTATGAGAAAAATGGAGGTGTTGAAAATAGATAATACAGAGGCAAAAGTGAAAGGAAAGATGGTTCCAATATGGGAGAAATATATGCTAACAGTTGACGAGGCTGTTCAGTATTTTGGAATTGGAGAAAAGAAGATAAGAATGTTAATTTCTGAGAACGTTGATTCTGATTTTTGTTTTACGGTTCAGGTAGGAAATAAATCACTGATAAACCGACATAAATTCGAGGAATTCCTTAATCAGACAACTTCTTTGTAGAAATAAGAGAAATACAAAACTTTATCACTTTAAAGTGGCAAATGTTGCTCTGGTATGATATAATATGGTTGTCGTGCTAGGGCTTCTTCGTAGAAAGGAGCGAAGACGTTTGAGTGAAAGAAATCGCAATCAGAAAAGACGTGATAAGAAAGGACGTATTTTACGAAACGGAGAAAGCCAGCGAGCGGATGGAAGATATGCATTTGTTTATACAGATTGCTTTGGAAAGCAGAAATTCCTTTACAGTTGGAAGTTAGAATCGACAGATTCACTTCCGGCAGGAAGAAGACCTTGTCAGTCACTTAGAGAGAAGGAAAAAACCATTTTAAAAGATATAAATGATGGGATTACTCCATATGGTGACAATTTGACAGTTCTTGAGTTGGTAAAAAAGTATATCGGTCAAAAGACTGGTGTTCGTCATAATACAGAAGCGAATTATAACTTTGTTATCAATATTATTAAGAAAGAGGAATTTGGTGCCAAAAGGATTGATAAGGTAAAACTATCAGATGCAAAAGCATGGTTGATTAAGCTTCAGGCAGATGGTAGGGGATATAGCACCATTCATTCAGTACGGGGAGTGGTAAGACCTGCTTTTCAAATGGCTGTAGATGATGATTTGATTCGTAAAAATCCGTTCGAGTTTCAACTATGTACAGTAGTTGTAAACGATAGTGTAACAAGAGAAGCCATAACCAGAAAACAAGAAAGAAAGTTCTTGGAATTTATTAAGAATGATGAGCATTATAAACGATACTATGATGGTATGTTTATCCTCTTTAAAACCGGACTTCGTATATCAGAGTTCTGCGGATTGACACTTTCCGATATTGATTTTGAAGAAAAACAAATAAGCGTAAATCATCAGCTTCAAAGAACCAGAGGAATGAAGTATATTATTGAGGATACAAAAACATCAAGTGGAACCAGAATCATTCCTATGACCGAAGAAGTGTATGAATGTTTTAAGCGTATTGTTGAAAATCGGAAAAAACCCAAGAAGGAACCTGTGATTGATGAATATAAGGGATTTTTGTTTTTGGATAAGAAAGATATGCCGGAAGTTGCCTTACATTGGGAAAAACATTTTGAGTGGGCATTGGCAAAACATAATCGAATCTATAAGGAACAATTACCAAAGATCACACCTCATGTTTGCAGACATACCTATTGCAGCAACATGGCAAAAAGCGGAATGAATCCCAAGACACTTCAATATTTAATGGGGCATTCTGATATAGGAGTTACATTGAATACATATACGCATCTGGGAGCAGAGGATGCCAAGGAAGAACTTGGCAAATATGCTAAAATGGCTTAAAATTTTAAAATAATAATACAACTAAAAGAAAACCTAAGTGGAAAAAGTCTTTAGCAAAATGAGAAAATCGAGCTGTTTTACTAAGATTTTTACTAAATTTGGATGACAAAATATACGAATTTATGCCACGATATGCGACGAAAACAAAGAAAATACTCTATCACAGCAAATCGTATAAAGTGGCGTAAAATCAGCATTTTCAAGGAGTTTTTAAGGCATGATTAAAATATTATTTATCTGCCATGGAAACATCTGCCGTTCCACCATGGCTCAGAGCGTATTCACCCACCTCGTCCATCAATCCCATCTCAATTCCTGTTTTGAGATTGATTCGGCAGCGACGAGTACGGAGGAGATTGGGAATCCGCCGCACCATGGGACAAAGAGAAAATTACAACAGGAACAGATTGCGTTAATCACGCATCGAGCGAGACAGATGACACACGCGGATTATACATATTATGATTATCTGATCGGAATGGATGGTGCGAATATCCGGAATATGACGCGGATTGCCGGTGGTAGTGATGTGGAAGGGAAGATTTATAAGATGCTGGCGTTTGCGGACTATGAGAAGACGCATAGGTTGAGCGAGGCACGTGATGTAGCTGATCCGTGGTATACCGGCGATTTTGACCAGACATTTGAGGATGTTCTGGTAGGTTGCAAGGGCTTGCTTGCCTACATCAAAGACAAAGAACAACTGCATAAGTAAAACAGCATTTACGAGCATTTAACATATGCGAGATAACATATTTAACATCCCCTGTTTATTATGAAGATAAGTAGCAGGGAGTTTTCGTTGTCAAATAGAAGTGTATAAAGTATTCATGAAGTATATGATATGTTTGCAACTTAGAAGGACTTGTGTTCTTTCTGAACTAGGAGCAATGCTTGAACACGATGTTCAAGCAAGCTGCCTCTGAGACATGGATGTCGAATAGGCAGCGGTTGCGTATGTGATTATGAATTGAATAAGAACACATAGTCCTTGTTAGTTGCAATACATTATATACAAATGAATACTTTGTGTATGATATTGACAACGAAAATTCCCTCCCGTAAATCATAATAAATGGGGGTTTTTACATGAAGAAAACATATGTGATAGATACGAATATCCTGATTCAGGCACCACATGCATTCTTATGCTTCGAAGAGAATGATGTGGTGCTTCCGCTTGTTGTGGTAGAAGAACTCGATGGATTGAAGAAAGCGGACGGCGAGAAAGGCTCCAATGCGAGAAAAGTCGTGCGGATGCTGGAGCAGTACCGGAATCAGGGAGATCTGTTACAGGGCGTGACGCTGCCGGATGGCGGAACGCTCCGCATCGAGAAGAATTACAAGGCGGTGGAGCTTCCGGAGGATATGCCGGAAGATAAAGCAGATAACCGGATCTTGAAGGTCTGTAAGGGATTGTCACAGGATTTGGGTAAGAAGTCACAGGTGATTCTGGTTACGAAGGATCTGGTGCTCCGGATCAAAGCGCAGATGCTTGGTGTGCGGGCAGAGGATTTCACGACGGAACAGATTACGGTGGATGACCGGCAATATACAGGCAGGATGGATGCGTATATCCCGGAGGATAAGGTAAAGGAATTCAAGAAACACGGAATCCCATGCAATGAGGTGTATCAGACAGATGCGGAAGGGAATCGCATACAGCCGGAATTTATCGAGCATGAATTCGTGATTTTAACCCCGGATCAGTCGAATAAGAAGACGATTCTCGGCAAGGTGCAAAATGGTAAGATCTATCCATTATCTTATAAGAAATCATACCCATACGGCATCAAGCCGAGAAATGTCGGGCAGTACTTTATGCAGGAAGCATTGATGGCATCGGCAGATGAAATTCCACTTGTGATCATCAAAGGAATGGCAGGCACGGCGAAGACATTTTACTCGCTGGCGGTCGGGTTAGAGAAGGTGTTCAACAATCCGACCGGGGAATACCGGCGGATCATCGTCTGCCGGCCGAATGCGCAGTTTGACGATGAGATTGGATTTCTGCCGGGAAGCGAGCAGGAGAAGATTGCACCATTGATGCGCCCGGTGATTGATAACTTAGAGCAGATTCTTGATTCGGATGAAGAGGAGCGATATGCGGATGAGAAGGCATTGGCAGATAAGATTCAGGAGATCTTCGAGCGGGGAATCATCCAGACAGAGGCGCTGAATTTTATCCGTGGACGTTCAATTGCGAAGACCTATCTGATTATTGATGAAGCGCAGAACATGACGCCGAATCAGGTGCGAGGCATCATCACGCGGGCAGGAAAAGGCACAAAGATCATATTGCTTGGAGATCCGTGCCAGATTGACCGGCCGTTTCTCGATGAACGGACGAATGGACTAAGTTATGCGGCGAAATACATGCAGGGAAGTCCATATTGTGCGCAGCTCACATTATCGGCGGAGGAATGCGAGCGGTCGGTGCTCGCGATGGATGCGGTGAAACGGTTATAGGATAAGAAGAAGGGTTTAAAAATGGCACAGATATTATACAAAGACATCATCAAGAACAAAGAGATAAACGAATTTATCAAGAAGGGCGATGCGAATTTAGCCACGCTTGGCTATACGGAGCATTCGAAGACACATTGCGTGCTGGTGGCAGAACGGGCGGCATATCTGCTGGAGAGGTTCGGACATGCTGACGCGGAGATCGAACTTGCGAAGATTGCCGGATATATGCATGATATTGGAAATGCAGTCAATCGTGAACACCATGCCGAGTATGGCGCTCTCCTTGCAAATGATATCCTGCGGCGGATGGATATGCCGTTTACAGATCGTGCAACCATCGTTTCTGCGATTGGGCATCACGACGAGTCAACCGGAGGTGCGGTGGATATTGTGTCAGCGGCGATGATTATTGCGGATAAGACAGATGTCCGCAGAAGCCGTGTGCGTTCGCGTGATAAGTCAACCTACGATATTCACGACTGGGTGAATTACGCAGTCACGGAAGCGAATCTGAAGATCAATCGGGAGAAACGCCAGATTGCATTGGAGCTCAAAATTGACAAGAAGATCTGTACGATGTATGAGTATTTCGATATTTTCCTTGGACGCATGCAGATGTGCAGGCACGGGGCAGAGTTGTTCGGAGCGAAATTCAAGCTGACCGCCAATGGCAGTAAGGTACTGTAAAATCTTCTGTGGATATTCCTGTAGAAAAATGCTATAATTACAATAATTGTAAACTGATTCCGGAGTGATTGTTTGACAATGCTCCGGTTATTTGGTTAGCAAACTATAGTATAAATATGGGGGAAGCGTATGAAACTAAAATGCACAAATGTGTTGGTTATAATTGCGATGATCTGCAGTGTGCTGGCAATGATTATGAACTGGATTATTTACTTTGGACCGCAGGACAAATATGTTCAATCTTTTGGCGTGGATGTAAACACTGAACGAATCTTTGATGTCCGCTGCATTATATGTCCTATCCTGACTGTGGGACTGTATATTCTTGCATGCACCATCACACGGAAATCGCAGAAGAAAAGAACCGGATTGACGATTTCAATCGTTGTTCTTGTGAGCCATATTATTTTAAATGTATTAAATGCTATATGGGTGGTTGCAGTAAACCGTAAATATTCTTTCTTTTATGGGGCATCAGAGCTGGCGAAAGCTTCGATTCTGAATAATATGAGGAATTTTATGGAAAAACCATTTCATATATTGGCTATGATATTTCTGGCAATCACGATTGGAACGTTGTGCGGAAAGGATAATAACGTGCAGCAGACACCATACTATGGTGATCCGATGTACCAAATGCCGAACAATGGGTATAACACGCAGCCTCAATCCGGACAATCGTTGTAAGGCATAAAATCATATACAGACATTTCATAAAAAGGAGTTTATACAGTATGAAAATCGGAAGTCATGTTGGAATGAGCGGCAAAGAGATGATGCTTGGCTCGGTGAAGGAAGCGCTCTCTTATGGCGCAAATACATTTATGTTATATACAGGAGCGCCGCAGAATACGCGCAGAAAGGACGTATCAGAGTTGCGCGTGGAAGAAGCGTGGGAACTGATGCGGGCAAATGATATCACAGAGTTTGTGGTACATGCGCCGTATATCATCAATCTGGCAAATACAGTGAAGCCGGAAATCTATCAGTTGGCGGTTGATTTCTTAAAGGCAGAGATCGAGCGGACCGCGGCAATGGGAAGCAAGACGCTTGTCCTGCATCCGGGTTCCCATGTGAATGCCGGTGCCGATGCAGGCATCGATAGCATTATCAAAGGGTTAAATGAAGTGCTTACCAAAGATACACCGGTGTATATCGCGCTTGAGACAATGGCAGGAAAGGGCAGCGAGATTGGCAGAAGCTTCGAGGAGCTGGCACGTATCTATGATGGTGTCATTTATAATGACAAGCTGCGTGTCTGCTTTGATACGTGTCACACGAACGATGCCGGATATGATGTGGCAAATGATTTCGACAGCGTGATCGAAGAATTCGACAAGATCATCGGCAAGGACCAGATTGCGGTATTCCATATCAATGACAGCAAGAATCCACGCGGAGCGGCGAAGGATCGCCATGAGAATATCGGACTTGGTTCGATTGGGTTTGATGCGTTATACAAGATCGTATGGAATAAGGATTTCTTGGACGTACCGAAGATTCTGGAGACACCATATGTGAAATCACTTGCAGATGCGAAGAAAGCATTTCCACCATACAAGGAAGAGATTGACATGCTCCGGAGTGGCGCGTATGATGCGGCAAGAATTACAAAGCTTGCGGAGTAAGTCGTCCGAAGAAACTTAGACATATTGCGAACACACACATGGAGCCGTCAGGCGACATGAAAAACAAAGAATCGAGAGTAGGAAATATGGCAGTCAGAGATGAAATCATAAAGACACTGGAAGAAAACAGAGGCACCTATCTGTCTGGCGAGCAGCTTGCGAAGAAACTATCTGTCAGCCGGGCAGCAGTGTGGAAGGCCATCCGCAAATTGCAGGAGGATGGATTTGCAATCGAGGGCGTGAACAACAAAGGCTACAAGCTGGCGGAGGATACGGATGTGTTGTCTGTACAGGGAACGGCGAAATATCTGGACGTCGAGTGCCCAGTGCGGTTGGAAGTGTTCCGCTGTATCAACTCCACGAACCTTGCACTCCGTGAGCGGACGCAGGAGGAAGAAGGCCTGGTGCTTGCTGCGATGGAGCAGACGAACGGACTCGGAAGACTGGGACGGTCGTTTATGTCGCCGGCAAATACAGGAATCTATTTCAGTATCCTGTTGAAGCCGCAGATCGCGAATCAGGAAGTGACGCTGCTCACGACAATCGCCGCCGTGGCAGTCTGCGAAGCAATCGAGAAATACACGGACAAGAAACCACAGATCAAATGGGTCAATGATATCTTTATCGATTCGCACAAGGTATGCGGCATCCTGACGCAGGCAGCATTCCAGATGGAAAACTTAGACCCGGAATACGTGATCGTCGGAATCGGAATCAATCTGTATATGCCGACGGAAGGATTCGGTAAAGAACTGGAGAATATCGCCGGTTCTGTCCTGCAGGAGCAAAGCGGTGACATCAAGAACAAGATTCTGGCAGAGACACTGAACCGCTATTTCTATTACTACAAAAACTTTGCGAAGAAGGAATTCATCGCGGAATACAAGAAGCGCAGTCTGGTTCTTGGAAAAGGTATCCGTGTTGTGACAAAGGATGGCGAGCGCAAGGCAACCGCCCTTGATATCGACGACATGTGCCATCTCCTTGTCGAGTACGAGGATGGCACCCGCGAAAATCTCTCAACCGGCGAAATCAGTATCCGGCTGCAGTAATACGTGATAACCAAGGAAAAATTGGATATAATATGTGTGTATGATTCATTGTTACAATTAAATAATTACAAATGAAACAATATGTAGATTCGAGTTGCACAGAATACTTATTATTAAGCAGACCATTGGAACACGCTGGTACTTAATGAGCAGGGCAATAAGAAATAAATAATTGATGTATGATATTCCTGCGAATTTAGTACCACTGCGTGTGGAAGTGAGCGAGAGCGCGTCTGCGAAGAATAAGTATTCTGTGCAACTCGGTCAGTATAGTAGGATTCGTAACTGTTTGATTTGTAAAACAACGAAAGGAGACACATATTATGAAGATACTATTTTACGATGCAGCAACCTACGACGTGGAATCCTTCGAGAAAGAACTCACCCATTTCCCGGACATCGAGATCATCTACCACGAAGTTGATATCTCTCCGAAGACTGTATCACTCGCACAGGGCTGCGATGCAATCTGTGCATTTGTAAACTCGGATCTGAGCGCGCCGGTACTGGAGAAGCTTGCGGAGATAAACATCAAACTGGTGCTGCTTCGCTGCGCCGGGTTTAATAATATAGATTTGGAAAAGGCAAATGAACTTGGCATTACGGTGCTTCGTGTGCCGGGCTATTCTCCGGAAGCCGTTGCGGAGCTTGCGATTACACTGGCGCTTGCGGTCAACCGCCATGTACACAAAAGCTACATCAAGGTGCGGGAGAATAATTTCAGCTTAGTGGGATTAACCGGAGTGAATTTTCATGGGAAGACCGCAGGCATCATCGGGACCGGAAAGATCGGTGCTGCAATGTGCCGGATCTGCCGTGGATTTGGTATGCGCGTAATCGCGTATGATATGTACCCGAATAAAGAGCTGGAATTCGTGGAATATATGTCACTTGCAGACGTGCTGAAGCAGAGTGATCTGATTTCCCTGCATTGTCCGCTCACAGACGAGACTTATCACATGATCAACAAGGATACGATTGCACAGATGAAGGACGATGTGATCTTAGTCAATACATCTCGTGGTGCGCTGGTCGATTCAGGGGAACTGATACAGGGTATCCGGCAGGGCAAATTCTTCGGCGTCGGTCTGGATGTCTACGAGGAAGAGGGAGACAATGTATTTGAGAACCGGGAGGACGAGCTGTTACAGCATTCTATCACAGCCAGATTGCTTTCATTCCCGAATGTTATCATTACGTCCCATCAGGGTTTTCTGACGCGGGAAGCACTTGCGGCAATCAGCCGGACAACCTTACAGAATGCGGTTGATTATGAAAATAGAACCATCCATGAAGCCAATCAGGTAAAATAGATTGGACAAAATTATAACAGTCATAAGTACGGGCAGATGTATGTATCACATATATATCTGCCCATTTTTGCTGTTTTTATCAAATAGATGTGGATTTAAAAATGAATCTATGATAAAATGGCTCTTATCTGCTGTTTATAGGACAACAAAATGAAATCAGACAGCAAATAACGGACAAGATGCATGATACAGAATTCTTTATAAGAGGGTATGTGTTGTGAATCGAGAACGAAAAAAGAGAGGGAAAAAGGATGGAAGAAAAGAAGCGACACTCATTTGGTGGATCAATCGGATTCGTACTTGCGGCGGCAGGTAGTGCGGTTGGTCTTGGAAATATCTGGCGGTTTCCGTATCTGGCAGCCAAGGATGGAGGCGGATTATTCTTAGTCGTCTATATCATTCTGGCATTGACATTTGGCTACACGCTGCTGACTACGGAGATTGCGATCGGTCGAAAGACGAAACAGAGCCCGCTCACGGCATATACGAAGCTTCATGATAAATGGGGATTCTTAGGTGCTATTGCGAGTATTATACCGGTTATCATCATGCCGTATTACTGTACGATCGGTGGCTGGGTAGTAAAATATTTCTTTGTATTTTTGACGGGACATGGAGCTGAAGCTGCACAGGATGGATTCTTTACCGGATTCATCACGTCACAGTGGGAACCAATCATTACATTTGTGATCTTCCTTGCAGTATCCGCATTTATCGTATTCCGCGGTGTCAATAAGGGAATTGAGTCTACATCGAAGATTATCATGCCGATCCTGCTTGTCATGATTTTTGGAATTGCAATATTCTCATTAACGTTGAAAAATACAAATGATGCAGGTGAAGTAGTAACCGGTCTGCAGGGATTTAAGATATATATTGTTCCTAATTTTGAGGGACTGACAATCGGAAAGTTATTTATGGTTCTGATCGATGCGCTCGGACAGTTGTTCTTCAGCTTGTCTGTGGCAATGGGTATCATGATTACATATGGTTCGTATGTGAAGGATGATGCAAACCTTGGAAAATCAATTAATCAGATTGAGATATTTGATACGGTTGTTGCATTTCTTGCAGGCGCGATGATCATTCCGGCTGTGTATGCATTTATGGGAACAGAGGGTATGGCGTCCGGACCAAGTCTGATGTTTGTATCTTTGCCAAAGGTATTTGCTGCAATGGGTGTTGCCGGAAATATAATCGGTACAATCTTTTTTGCAATGGTATTGTTCGCTGCATTAACAAGTGCGGTATCCGTCATGGAGGCGGTTGTATCATGTATTATGGATGCGTTCCATACAAGCAGAACAAAGGCCGGCACAATCGAGGGAATCTTCGCACTGATCGTCGGTATCGTTGTCTGCCTTGGATACAATAAGCTGTATTTCGAGTTCAAGCTTCCGAATGGTTCAACGGCGCAGATCTTAGATATCATGGATTACATCAGTAACAATCTGCTGATGCCGATTGTAGCGCTTGCAACCTGTATTCTCGTTGGATGGGTCATCAAACCGAAGACTGTAATCGAAGAAGTAGAAAAGAGCGGTTGTAAGATGGGAAGAAAGCGGCTTTACACTGCTATGGTAAAGGTCATCGCTCCAATCTTCCTGATCCTGCTTTTGCTGCAGACACTCGGAATCATGAAACTGTAAACATAAATTCTTCCTTAACACAAGGTAAGGAATCCTTGCCAGACGGGGAAATAAAGAATAACAAGAAACTCAGCAAGATATTACGTAAAGATTGAATTGTGTGATTACAGTTAAAATCGTTATAAGAGTCAAAATAGATTTTTATCTTCGCGGGAAATCGTGGATTATAGAAAATAGCACAGAATGTATTAATAAACAGACCATTGGAACACGCTGGTACTTAATGAGCAGATCAATAATTGATAATAATCAATAATCGTAAATCTGCGAATTTAGTACCACTGCGTGTGGAAGTGAGCGAGAGCGCGTCTGTGTTTAATCATTCTGTGCTATTTTCTATATCATATATATTATTCGCGGAGAAAACTTATAAAGTCTTAATTGTATCAAGCAGACTCATTGGAATATTCATATTTCCCCGTCCGATTCCCATCTGTATATTTGGCTTTACAACCCCGTGGAAATCCGAACCACCGGAGATTGCCAGTCCGTATTTGGCAGCCAGCGAGCGGAGCTTCTCACTTTCAAAGCGGTTGTTCGAAGAGTGGAATGCCTCAAGTCCTTTTAATCCGAGTGTTTTCAGATACGCCAATAACTCATCAATCTGTGCATACCCAAGATGATAGAGCAGAGGATGTGCCAGAAATGCCGCTTTGCCATAAGTCGTTAAGATGCGCATGGCAGTCTCACAGGTAACCTGTGGCTTCGGCAGGTAATATTTGCAGCCGATGCCGATGTATTTCCGGAAAGCGGTATCCTTGTCTTTGCAGACACCTTCCTCAACGAGAACTCTTGCGAAATGCGCTCGTGTGATGACGCTGTCGGGGTTGCCGTGAAGCAGCTTCTCCATCGTGACAGGGAGACCATCTGCCTGCATCATAGCCACCATTTTCTCATTTCTTCCCTCACGTGCTTCCTTTAATACGGCAAGCTCTTTTTGAAGCTCCGGGTTTTCATAGTCTATATAGAAGCCCAGAATATGAATCTCACGGTTGTTGTAGTAGCAGGACAGTTCGATGCCCGGCACTACCTCCAAAGGCTTGTCCTTTGTATAGTCTAAGATTTCTGCCACGCCATCGACCGTGTCGTGATCGGTCAGGGCAATCGCGGAAAGTCCCATCCGCATTGCTTCGTCGGCAACCTCTGTCGGTGTCAGAGAACCGTCGGACGCATTGGAATGTACATGTAAATCGATTCGTTCCATATTACCAACCTCCTTGTGATCGTGTTTGATGTATTATTTCATATCACAGCTTGTACCATCTGTTTTGTTTAGGTGATGCAAATCTATATCGGATAAGCGGATTATTTATTCTTCAGGATATTCAACAGCTCATCCGGTGAGAATGTATATTTCGTGTGACAGAAGTCGCACACAACTTCAATTGGCTTGTTATCGGCAATCATAGCGCCAAGCTCTTTTCTGCCAAGGCTGATAACTGCCTGCTCGACACGCTCCTTGCTGCAATCGCAGACATACGCACAAGGCATGGAATCGGTCAGCTCGACATCATAGCCTTCAAACAATTTCCGTACGATAGCTTCCACAGACATGCCCTGCTTGAGAAGAGCAGTGAAAGAAAATCCTTTCAGACGTTTCTCCAGCTCGTCAATCAATGCGTCCTCAGCAAATGGCATCAGCTGGATGATAAAACCACCGGCATTTGCCACGGATGTGTCATCGTTGAATAACACGCCCAGAGCCACAGAGCTTGGAATCTGGTCACTTGTTGCAAAATAGTAGGTCAGATCCTCTGCAATCTCGCCGCTTACCAGATGGGTGTCGCCGACATACGGCTCCTTCAGTCCGATATCTTTGATGACGCTTAAGACACCGAGATCCACAGCCTTTGCGACATCGTTTGCCGGAAGCATAACCTCCGGTTCGCTGACATATCCCTTGACATGTCCGTTTGCATCGGCAGTGACAAGCATACCGGAGATCGGCCCCTGGCACTGGATACGGAGTGTTAATTTGTCGGTATCATTTTTACACATGGCGCCCATCAGCACGCCTCCGGTCAACAGTCTGCCGAGTGCGTTCGTAACAACCGGGCTGGTATGATGTGTAATTCTTGCTTTTTCCACAGTATCGGTAGAGTTGCAGGCGAAGAAACGAACCTGTTTGTTCGCTGCCATGCCACGAATCATTGTATCTGCCATAAATGTATCCTCCTAAAAATGAGCGCTTGAATTTTGTATATATACTTGCATGTTTTGCTATTTATGATTGATGCAGTGGTATACAAAATTACTGTATATATTGTTTCTTAGAATTCTTGTTTCGTGTTTCTTTCGCGATGATATAGATCCGCTCACATTCCTCGTCTGCCGGCTCGTGTGTGAATGCATCATAGGCCGCAAGCAGGGTAAGACCGGAATCAGCTACCATCTGTTTCATCTGCTTTAGTGTGTACCCTTTTTGCACATGTAATTCCTCATATTTGCGGAACAGGTTATCGTCGGAATCCGAAGGCTCCTTTACGAACAGGCTTAAAGCAAGCTCGTTGATCGCTTCCTCTTCATCATAATAATTATCCCAGATAAAGCTGATATCATCCCGGTCCTCAGCAATCGTCGCTTCGGCTACAACATCCCGGTAATAATGCTCGGTATGGAAGTCAAAGATGAAAAGACCGTCCGGATCAAGGTAGTTATTGACGAGCGAGAATACATGCGTAAGCTCTTCCGGTTCGGTGATATAATTGACGCTGTCGCAGAGACTTACAATGGCTGCAACGGTTCCGTATAGCTCAAACTCACGCATATCCTGACACAGGTAGAGCGATGAAGAATGATTTTGTTCCCGCTTTTCGTTTGCAATATCCAGCATGGCAGGGGAGTTGTCGATACCGATCATGTCGTATCCGAAATCTGCCATACGCTCGGTTATATTTCCGGTTCCACAGCCAAGCTCTGCCAGAATGCCGCTTGCAATATCATATTCCACAAGCAGGCCGTGCAGATAGTCTGCCCATGCGTCATAGGGAATGTTGTCCATGAGCGCATCGTAGACAGCAGCAAAATTTGAATATGCTTCAGCCATAGGGTACCTCCTTATTTTTCGTAAACACTGACATTAAATTATAAAATAAAAGATAGTGAAAAACAAGGAAAAATCATATATAATAAAATGCGCGATTGATAGCGCGTATGCGAGATTTGGAGGATTACAATGAAAGATCAGATACAGACAATAAAATTAAAGAAGGAGAAGCGTGCATTTTCATATTGGCGCATCCCGTTTTTTGCGGGCGCGGGCATCTATCTGGAAGTGTTGTTTCATCTGGCGATTTACCATAAACTCGAAAGCACGAGCATCTATCCGATTTTGTTCGGTGCCACGTTGGGGCTTTTCTTAGCGGCACTCACTGTATGGCTGCCGCGCATCGGAAATGAGATCATCGCGTATGTCGGTCTTACGGCATTCTGCGTGTATGATATCGTGCAGCTCATCTATTTCCGGATATTTGGGACATTCTTAAGTCTGGTGTCTGTCGGCGGGGCCGGGAACGCGATGGATTTCAAGGTCGTGATGTTCGAGAAGATTCGCCAGAATGTTGGATGGATGTTGCTGTTTATGTTGCCGGTGATCGCACTTGTTTTGCTGCGTGTATTTCTGATAAAGTTTGACAGACCGAAGATGAAAATAAGGCTTATAAGTGTGGCAAGTGCGGTTTGTCTGTGCGCCATTTCCATCCTTCTGCTGAATGTGCAGGGACGCGCGATGTATTCGCCGTATCAGTTGTTCCACAACCAGTATGTGCTGGAGCTTTCGATGAACAAGCTCGGCGTATGTGTGACGACCGTGCGGGATGCGCAGACGATGCTCACCGGGGGAAAGAAAAATGTGACATTCACTTTGGATGATACAGATATGCAGCCAGATGATGTGACGGCAACCGAAAGTGATGCAATGGAAGCTACGGCAACCGATACGGATGCAGCACCTGCGTATGTGGAACAGGTTGATCCGGCAGTTGATTTTAAGAAGCTGTATCAGGCAGCCGAGGATGAGCAGTTGAAGAATCTGTCCGCTTATTGCGCGCAGCAGACACCGACCATGCAGAACGAATATACGGGTATGTTCGAAGGGTATAATGTTGTCTGCATTACCGCGGAGAGCCTGTGCAAATACGGTATCTACGAGAACTGCACACCGACGCTTTATAAGATCATGAATGACGGCTTTGTATTTGAAAATTACTATAATCCGATCTGGTATCACAGTACGATTGACGGAGAATTTGTAGACTGTCTGGGACAGTATCCGTGTTCCTCAGAGTGGAGCTTTTATAAGTCAGCAGATACATATCAGCCGTATGCACTTGGCAATGCATTGAATGAGAAAGGCTACACAAGCAAAGCATACCACGACTTTGACTTCTATTATTATAACCGGAGTGAGACACATGCGAATATGGGATATGATTTCAAGGCAATCGATTATGGTCTGGATATCCCAAGCTATGTGACATATTCCGATTATGATACGATCGAGGCAGTATACAAGGAGTTTATTAACGAAGAACCGTTTCTGATGTATTTTATGACATTCAGTGGGCATCTTCCATATAATTACGATTACAATGCCATGTGCCTGAAGAACCGTGAGGAAGCAGAAAAATGCACAGAAGGAATGGACTTGCCGGAAGACGCGGTGGCGTATATTGCGGCACAGATGGAGCTTGATAAAGCATTAGAGGATCTGATCGACAAGCTGGATGAAGCCGGAAAGCTGGAGAAGACCGTGTTCATCGTGACACCGGACCATTATCCATATGGACTGACAGACAGCGGCTACGATGCGCTTGCAGGCAAGAATGTATCCGATGATGCATTTGAAAAACATCATTCCTGCCTTGGCATCTGGTCTGCATCGATGGGAGAACCGGTTCATGTCAAGAAGCTCTGTGCGAGTGTGGATGTTCTTCCAACCGTTCTCAATCTGCTTGGCGTGACATACGATTCCCGCATCCTCGCAGGACACGATATCTTATCCGATTCGGAAGAACTTGTCATCTTCGCCGACCACAGCTTCAAGACAGACAAGATCGGCTATAACACGAAGACCGGAGAAGTGACCTACTACGTGGATGAAAAAACAGTTTCACAATCCTACATCGACGATAAGATCAAGGAAGTCGAAACAAAACTTTATATGTCCGATGAAATCATCAATACCGATTTCTACGGCTATGTGTACGGCAGGAAATCAACAAACACCACAACAAGCACCACCACATCAACCGAACAACCAAACAAAGAATAACCCCGAAAAACATACAAAAAAGTACGATGTGGCGAAATTTTGTTGTGAAAAGCAACGAAGTATGCTAAAGTGGATTCGATTGTAAATTTTTAATTTGATTCAACCTTCGGGCATGAGAGGCTATATGTAGATTCGAGTTGTTCTGGATTTTCAATTCTAAAGCAGACCATTGGAGCACATCAGCACTTAACGAACGCAGTGAGTTTAGTGTCTGCTATGTGCGGAAGTGAGCGAGAGCGCGTCTGCGTAGAATGAAAATCCAGAATAACTCGGAGAAAGAGTAGAAGTTCTCATGCAGGGAGATAGAATAAGGAGGAAAACAAAATGACGAGAATCGGAATTTACGGATACGGAAATCTCGGCCGCGGCGTAGAAGCAGCCATCAACCAGAACGATGATATGGAATTAGTTGCCGTATTTACAAGAAGAAATCATGATGAATTGGTTATTAAGAACCAGACAGCCAAGGTGTGCAACGTAAAGGACATGGCAGACTGGAAGGATAAAATTGATGTTATGATTCTGTGCGGCGGAAGCGCAACCGATCTTCCAGAGCAGACACCGGAATGTGCAAAATATTTCAACGTGATCGATAGCTTTGATACACATGCAAGAATCCCGGAGCATTTTGCGAATGTGGACGCAAGTGCAAAAGCAAGCGGACATATCGGAATTATCTCCGTTGGCTGGGATCCGGGCATGTTCTCACTCAACCGTCTGTACGGAAATGCATTGCTTCCGGAGGGAAATGATTATACATTCTGGGGCAAGGGTGTCAGTCAGGGACATTCCGATGCCATCCGTCGTATCGCAGGTGTCAAGGATGCCAAGCAGTATACGATTCCCGTAGAATCCGCACTTGAGGCAGTTCGTAACGGCGAGAATCCGGCGCTTACAACAAGACAGAAGCATACAAGAGAGTGCTTCGTAGTGCTTGAAGAGGGCGCAGATGCGGCAAAAGTTGAGGAAGAAATCAAGACAATGCCGAACTATTTCGCAGATTACGATACAACGGTTCACTTCATTTCGGAAGAAGAGCTGAAGGCAAACCACAGCGGAATTCCACATGGTGGATTTGTACTCCGCAGCGGTGTGACCGGCTGGAACAAGGAGAACAAGCATATCATCGAGTACAGCCTGAAGCTTGATTCAAACCCTGAGTTTACATCCAGCGTACTGATTGCTTATGCAAGAGCGGCTCACAGACTTGCAAATGAGGGAGCAAGCGGTTGCAAGACCGTATTTGATATTGCACCGGCTTACCTTGTGAATAAAACAGGGGAAGAGCTTCGTGCATCCATGCTGTAAGATGCACCAGATACCATGTCGCCGACTGAATATGGGCGGCGGACAATAAGAAAGAAAACGAGGAGAGAAGAGAGAAGATGGAAGAAATCGCAAATTACGTGCCACAGATGTACGCAACATTCTGGGCATTAATCCCGCCGGTCGTGGCAATCGTGCTGGCACTCATTACAAAGGAGGTTTACAGTTCACTCTTTTTAGGAATTGTGATCGGTGGACTGTTCTGGTCCAACTTCAGATTTGAAGCAACCGTAAACCATGTATTCAAAGACGGAATCGTCCGCGTGCTGACCAATTCATATAACATGGGTATTCTGGTATTTCTTGTAATACTCGGTGTTATGGTCTGTATGATGAACAAAGCCGGTGGTTCGGCAGCGTTCGGACGATGGGCAAGCGCCCATATCAAGACGCGGATTGGCGCACAGTTAGCGTCAGTTGCGCTCGGAGTTTTGATTTTTATTGATGATTATTTTAACTGCCTGACAGTTGGAAGCGTGATGCGTCCCGTGACAGACAAGCACCAGGTATCGCGTGCGAAGCTTTCATATATCATTGATGCGACAGCAGCTCCGGTCTGTATCATTGCCCCGATTTCATCATGGGCAGCAGCGGTAGCTGGTTTCGTAGAGGGAGAGGACGGATTCTCCATCTTTATCCGTGCAATCCCGTATAACTATTATGCGCTTTTCACGATTATATTTATGATTGTTTTGATCGTTAGAAAGATTGATTATGGTCCGATGCGGACACATGAGAAGAACGCCTTGAAGGGCGATATCTACACGACACCGGACCGCCCATATGCAAACGCGGAAAATGAAGTCGTTGAGACAAAAGGAAAAGTGATCGATCTTGTATTCCCAATGATCGTTCTGATTACAGCCTGCGTCATCGGCATGATCTACAGTGGTGGATTTTTCTCGGGTGTTGGATTTGTAGAAGCATTTTCGGGCAGTGATGCATCGGTTGGATTGATGTATGGCAGCTTCTTTGCACTTGTGATTACGATTATCTATTATATGTTCCGCCGCGTATTGAAATTCAGCGAATCCATGTCTTGTATTCCGGAAGGATTTAAGGCGATGGTTCCTGCGATTTTAATTCTGACATTTGCCTGGACATTGAAGGCGATGACAGACAGCCTTGGTGCAAAAGAATTTGTGGCAGAGCTCGTGAAGAGTACGCCGGATGCGCTGCTTAGCTTCCTGCCGGCACTTGTATTTATCATTGCATGCTTCCTTGCGTTTGCAACCGGAACCTCATGGGGAACCTTCGGTATGCTGATTCCGATTGTTGTAAATGCATTCGAGGGAACAAACGCAACGATGATGATTATTTCCATCTCTGCATGTATGGCAGGTGCAGTCTGTGGTGACCATTGCTCACCGATTTCGGATACAACAATTATGGCATCCGCAGGTGCACAGTGTAATCACATCAATCATGTAAGCACACAGCTTCCATATGCGATTACAGTTGCACTTGTATCGTTCGTCACTTACATTATTGCCGGATTCTTTGGTAATAGCAAGGGAATTCCGGGAGTAATGAGGAGTCCTGTGATTCCGCTGGTAATCGGTCTGATTTTACTGTATGTTGTGTTGCAGGTGATCAAGGCAGTTGAGAAAAAGAAAGATCCGATTGATGCAGAATAAGAGGCTTGAAATGAAAAAGACTAAAGGAAGTATTATGTTGTTGTTTGCTGCGTTCTTCTGGGGAACGACGTTCGTAGCACAGACAACAGCATCTGATCAGATTGGAACATTTACATTTAACGGAAGCCGCTCCATAGTTGGAGCGGCATTTCTTGCGCTGTTGATTCTTGCTCGTACGGGAATGAAGAATCAGAAAGCAAAGGTAAGTGGCGAACCAGTCGAAAAAGAAAATATAAAACGGACCGTGATCGGTGGTATCCTCTGTGGCTGTGTATTATTTTTCGCAACGAATCTGCAGCAGAGTGGTATCGCGGCCTATCCGGAAGGCGTGGCCAGCTCCGGCAGATCGGGGTTTCTCACCGCAACGTATGTGGTTATGGTTGCAATCGTATCCGGGCTACTTGGAAAGAAATTACACAAGATCGTTTACGTGGCAGTTTTTGTCTGCCTTGGTGGTATGTACATGCTGTGCATGTCCGGCGGTATCGACAATCTGTATTTTGGAGATCTGCTCGGACTTCTGTGTGCAGTCTGCTTCACCGGACATATCCTGGCGGTCGATCATTTTAACGATTGTGACAGCGTGAAGATCTCGTGCATCCAGTTTATTACGAACGGTGTGTTATCTCTGATCTGTATGGCAATCTTTGAACAACCGGCATGGAGTGATCTTGCCGCCGCGTGGTTCCCAATCCTATATGCGGGTATCTTCTCGAGCGGTATCGCGTATACGCTTCAGATCGCAGGACAGAAATATGCAGATCCGGCAGTTGCATCCATCGTGATGAGTCTGGAATCGGTGTTTGCAGTGCTCGGTGGATTCGTCGTATTGCATGAGGTGTTAGCACCGCGGGAAATCGTCGGCTGCGTGCTTGTGTTCACCGCAGTGATCTTGGCACAGGTGCCGCAGATGCGAAAGTAGAGGCTATTATTTGATTGTGGTTGCATTTTTATAATAATCTTGTATATTATCTGTATTGAATGAGATGTATGTTTCCGGACTGCGCTGGGGGAGTCACTCTGTGGCTCTCTTTTTTGTTATCAAATAAAAGTGAATAGTCACGCATAGAATGCATGATAAGGCGCTGAAGGCAGTACAGGTTCCATAATAAATAAAAAGCTTTTTTAAAGCGTTCTTTAATATTATAAAATTAAAGGACAGTATTTACAAATGTTCTTTCAAATGATAAAACTAAAGAACGTTTTGAGGAAGGCGGGTGATAGATATGGATTATTATATTGATCATCTTAAGTTACTTATTGAACAAAATGGTGGAATTGTTTCTGCGCAGGATATTCAAAATGCAGGAATAGACAGGGCTTTGATTTATGACAGTCTGGTTAAAGGAATTATTTCGAAAGAATCTCATGGAAATTATGTATTAGCAGATGATAAACCTGATGAATTTAGAATTATTCAGAGTAGATCAGATAAGCTTATTTTTTCGCACGGAACAGCACTGTTTTTACATGGGATGTCTGATCGTGTTCCTCATAAACTGGATATAACTGTGCCTCAAGGTGACAATGTGTCGAGGATAAAGAAAAAATATGAGCATACTAAATTTCATTATTGCAAAAAAGAATTATGGGATTTGGGAATCATTACAATAAAGACTCCTCAAGGCTATGATGTAAGAGCTTATGATTTGGAAAGGGGCATATGTGATTTAATCAGAGATAAAAAAGACATTGATGCACAGATTTATACGCAGGCATTGAAAGAGTATTTTAGTGGTAAGTGTGATCCAAGAAAGATCATTAAATATGCAAGACAGTTTAATTTGGAACCGAAAGTTAGGACGTATATGGAGGTGTTAGGATGAAAGAGAGAACTCCAGAGCAGTTGAAAGGACAGATACGTAGCTTTGCAGGAAAACGCAATCTGCAATCGCAGGAAGTGCTGCAGATGTTTTTGTTGGAGCGTGTGTTGGATAGGTTATCAAAATCGAAATACAAAGACAATTTTATCTAAAAGGGTGGACTGCTTATTTCCTCGATGATAGGAATTGCTGAAAGAACAACCATGGATATGGATACTACAGTAATTGGAATCAATATGGAGGAGACGGAAATTGAAAAAATTATTCGTGAGATTTTTTTGATTGATGTAGGTGATGGAATAGAGTTTACATTCGAAAAGCTTGAGCCTATCCGAGAAGACGATGATTATAATAATTTAAGAGCATACTTTGTTGCACATTACGGTAAGATTGCGAATAAGATGAAAATTGATATCACAACTGGAGATGCGATTACACCTGGAGCAATTCGGTATTCTTACAAAACTATTTTGGATGATGAAGTTGGAGTAATGGCATACAATACAGAAACTAGAAGATTAGTTGCTGAGTATTTAAGAGATAAAACAGGATGCGAGATAATTCACCTTTAATTATTAAGAGCCAGGGCATATAGTCCTGGCTCAAACTGTATTAGAAGTCATCGTCTTCGTCGTCATTTCGCCAACCGGAGTTAAAGTGTAACTCCCCAGTGTCCATGTCCATCGATATATTATCACCCATTCGCATATGCAGATTGCCATCAGAATCGATTCCCATATTGCCAGAAGTCTGGTAAATGAAATCTCCATCATCATAGTCAAAAATTGGATTACGCATGTTAAGCCTCCTTTTTCTCATACTGTTTGATAAAGGTGTTGTAGGTTTTCTTCAATTCATCAATAAGGAACTGTACTTCTTTATCCGTAGAAGATACGGTCACATTGATAACATTGGTTATAAAGCCTGTAGTGTTTTTAGAATAGAATGGCATATAGTAGGCTATGAATCCATTTTCAGGATAAAAATAGTATTCTCGCCAAGCTTCTCTGCGGAAATATGCCTCGTCATAATAATTGTTATTAGGGGTCGCACTATAAAGCTCTTTGCAGCTGACTTTACTTTTATCTACCAATTTCTGTAGTTTTCTCTGTACCTTTTTGTTATGCTCTATGGCTTTTTCTAAAAAGAGCTTACTTTCGAATGTCCTTTTGCTGCTGATTAAAGCATCCAATACTTGACCGGCGTATGGAAAGACAAATGTGCTTCGTAATGAGTTAAGTTCTGCTGTATCAAATTCTTCAAAGAAGTATGAAATAGCAGTGTTTTTGCTTGCAGCAATGCTGTTAATCATTTGCTCAACGTTGGAAGATGAGGGCAGCTGTTTATCTTTTAATGTCCAATGCTGTATCGGGTTAATAGTATACAGTAATGGAATCTCTCTTGCGTGAAGGTCGCTCAGCATCTCAAAATCATTGTCTCTGATAGCCAAAGCTATCATCTTAAAGCGAAGATCATCTTGGTATTTCATACGGGAGTCTAAAGTATCGAGAAATCCAACTTCCCGACGTTTAATAGATGTTCCAGCACCAAATGCAAGATTATACTCTTTTTTATCGTCTCCAACAAACCATATATATCCCTTTTCTGTAAGATATTTAAGAAAAGGGTAGTTGCCTGCTTCAAGAGCATAATCAATAGCTGTTTTGTCATATTCATCAGGATTAAGAATGAGTTTGTCGTCTCTCTGTATATATGCTTCCCATTCTGCCGGATCTTTTGAAAAAGCGATTGAATAATTGGTTTTTCTATTTAGTACGGGAGTGAGGGCAGTTCCGGCGCTTAGAATATCCTCAAATGATACTCCCAATAAATCAGAGAAGATCGGAAGGTCTTCAATCTGAACGCCCTTTTTCCCATTTTTTATTTGGCAGATACGATTTTGCATCTTCTGTATATCATCAGGATTAGCTTCGCCGTCACGTAGTGTGAGATATGCGATACAAAACTGCCGGTCATTCTTATATTCACTTTTCTTAATCAAATCACCAAGGTGTTTTCCGATTTTTTCATTATTGGTCTTAAACATAAGTCATCTCCTTTGAGATAAGCATAAGGATATATATGCTAAAAAGATATAACTAATTGGCATATGCTTTTTGCATATGTAAATTATACGCGCCAAAAGTATATGTGTAAAGCATATATCTTGGGAAAGCGAAAATAAATGCTGATTTCTCTTGACGTGTAGTCATTGACTATATTATACTTATAGCAAGATACACGCACTGACTACATGAGCAAAGGAGAGTGCCTATGAAGACTGAGATTTATAACGTAGAAGGAATTGAGATTGAGGTTGAAAGAACCTCCAAGGATGATACCGAAGCAGAGCGTCGTAAGATGGCTTATTCTTTTAAAATGATCAGAGAGCAGTCGGGTATGAACCGCAAGGACTTTTCCGATTGGCTTGGCATTCCTTATAGAACAATGCAGGAGTGGGAGCTTGGCCGTCGTGTTATGCCGGAATATGTTCTTCGTTTGATTGCTTATAAGGTTCTTAATGAGAAGGGAAAGGGGGCATTTGATCATGAGAATAATTAAGGTACTTGTTGCACTTCCGATGATATTATTATTTGGGACACTTCGTTTTGCGGTAAATATTATATCCAAGATATATTGCAGAGCTGCAAGCTTGGTATTTGTTCCAATGATTATTCTTCTTATTTTATCAGTGATAGAGACACAGTGGCTTGCTGTGGGGATCGTTGGAGCTGCAATTTCTTTCTGTTTCATATTATTGTTTGCTATTGGCTGGATAGAGGTAGAGCTTGAGTTCGGGCAGGAGTTTTCCAAGGGTCTTATGCATGGATAATTAGAAAATTACCTATGGATTACCTGTCGATTACCTACGAACTACCTGTCAGTTACCCATCGATTCCCTTTTCAAGCGATTTTTGATGTGTTATATTTACAATGGGCAAAGCAAACAGGAACAAATCCTGATTACCGAGCTCATTTCTTTTGCAAAAGAATACCGGCAATCTTAAGCATCAGCTTAATCATTTATCTGAGGACAAGACGGATTCTTGTATTGAGGCCGCTACAGCAGAAATAGAAAAGCTAGAACCTAAGATGGCAGATCTTAAATCTGTTCAAAAGAGTCTAAAGAATGAACTTGATAAAATTACTGCTGAAAGAGATAGGCTGAAAGCTCTGATGGATGAACTTGAAGAACAAGTTCAGCAGGAGTTGCAACCTAAGGTAGATGAGCTTAGAACTACAATGGCTGACTACGCTGTTGCACTGGCAAATCATAGTTCTTTGAGTACGTTGGGAAGAGCACAGACAACTATTAGGGAAAACCTGACAGAGTATAAATCGAAAGCTGAACCTCCAAAGTTTACTATTAAAGAGTACTTTGATCAGGAGTTTATCCGGAGCATGAATTCAGCGGATGGATCCGCTTCGTTTCGCTCGATCCGGCTGATGGTTCGGCGGTTGTAACCGGTCGCATCGGCGAGATCCTGCTGGCGGATATTTTTAGATTTACGAAGTTCTTTTAAGTTGTTTGTTACGCACACGATGTATCATCTCCTTATGGTGGCTCTTGAACCAATTTCTGATAGCTCAATTATACAGAATCAGTCTGTACAAAAAACAGTACTTGCGACAGATTTTCCGACCACTTTTCCAAAGATATGGAATTCTGAATTTTCATTTACAACTTTCGGGGCATATTTTTTATTCAGTGATATCAGGGATATTCCCGTATTATCATCCCGAAGCTTCTTTATATAGGCTTCTCCGTCGAAAGAGAAGACGCCGATTTCACCATTTTCCAATGTTTCCTGCTTATGAACCCATGCAATCTGCCCGTTCTCAAAATCCGGCATCATACTGTCACCGCTGATATAGACACCGAAACTTGCATTTTCGGGGATAAAGGCAGAGTCCGTTATTTCTATCTCCTTAAATGGTCCGTCCTCTAGGAAGTTTCCAAGACCAGCTGATACTTTCGATTCATAGATAGATATCTTCCTGCGGAATGGAATAACCTTGCATACCTTTTTCTCATATAATCCGGATGCGTGAAGCAGATGGATATAGTCAAGCACCTTTTCTTTTCCCGCTTCGGATAAAGATGAGATTGGATCGGATGGATTGATACCGAAGAACGCTTCATATATATTTGTGATGTCAAGTACCCTGCATAGCTGCAGGAACACCGATGCTCCCGGTTCGGAGATTCCACGTTCCCATTTGGATATAATCTTGTGGTCGATAGAGAGTCCTTCCTTTTCAAGCTCCCTGGAAAGCTCTATCTGGGACCATTTTTTCTTCTTTCTGTTATTGGCGATAATATCTTTGATTTGTGGCATACGTTACACCTCATTTCCAATATAATTTCATAAGTCTAGTATATCCATACCGATATGAGAATGCAAGTGTAAAATCGACAAAATATAGAAATGCGACAGATGTGTCGCTTGATTATCGACAAAATAACGATATAATTAAAACCACAAGGAGGACGTAAGACATGGCTGACAGAACCATACTTCATAGTGATATTAATTGCTGCTATGCCTCAATCGAGCTGTTACATCATCCGGAACTAAGAGGAAAACCAGTTGCTGTTGGAGGTTCATACTTGAGTACAGCATACTACAATAGCATATCTGATAACTTTGGATATAGGAACCGACTGGATGATATTTCACTGGATGATCCCGAAGCAAGGCAGGGCATCGTGCTCACGGCAGATTATATTGCGAAGAAATGTGGAGTGAAGACAGGCATGCCTCTCTGGGAAGCAAAGCGTGTCTGCCCGGAGATTACATTTATACCTCCTCACATGGATTTGTACCTTAGATTTTCTAGGATGGCACATGAGATATATGCAGAATATACGGATTTGCAGGAGCCTTATGGTATTGATGAGTCCTGGCTGGATGTGACGGCGAGTGCCACGCTTAAGGGCGATGGAGAGCAGATTGCGAAAGAAATCAGCAACCGCATGAAATCAGAGCTTGGAATCACAGTGAGCATAGGTGTATCGTTCAACAAGATATTCGCGAAGCTTGGATCGGATTACAAGAAACCGGATGCGATTACCACGATGTACCGGCATGAGTACCGTGAGAAAGCGTGGGTGCTTCCAGCATCGGACCTGTTGTTTGTCGGCAGGAGCACGGAGAAGAGACTTGCGAAGATCGGCATATATATGATTGGTGATATTGCCAGAGCAGATGAGAAGACGCTTCACTATGCGCTTGGCAAACACGGAGATATGCTTTGGGCTTACGCAAATGGTCTTGACGAGTCACCGGTAAAGTATGAGAACACGCATGCGCCTATTAAATCTATCGGAAACAGTACTACAACACACAGAGAATTAGTAAATGATGACGATGTAAAGGTTATTGTTTATGTTATTGCTGAATCAGTCGCGGCAAGGCTTCGGGAGAATGGGTTCAAATGTAACGTGGTGGAGATTTCGGTTCGAGACAGTTCACTCGTTACATATACCAGACAGAGGAAACTTGACCGTGCAACATATATCACACAGGAAATCGCCGAGATGGCGTACCGGTTGTTCAAGGAGAGTTATCGATGGGAAAAACCGGTTCGTAGTATTGGAATCCGTGGTGCAGATCTGGTTGCAGATGGTGTCTGTGAGCAGCTTAGTATGTTCATAGACGAGGGAAAAAGACACAGATTAGAAGTAGTAGACCGGGCGGTGGATGATATCAGACACCGCTTCGGATTCTACAGTATTCAAAGGGGCGTTATGTACACGGACGCAGCTTTGTCTCATCTAAATGCGAAGGAAGAACATATTGTTCATCCGCATGGATGTATTTAATTGTAAGTCAGGCTAGTAATAGCAAAGCGTGAAATCAGGAAACGGAAGAATCCGGGCTGGTGCTCAGCCAATCGGGCTTAGAAACTGGCTCCTGATGGATATGCTAATTGCAGAAAAATGAAATGGAGGAATTAGCATGTTATATGATCTGAATGAAAAAGAAAACAGGATTTATGAATTTATCTGTGATTATATGAAAGAAAAAGGCTTTTCGCCGACGGTCAGAGAAATCGGCGAAGCGATTGGATTGAAGTCAACATCATCCGTACACATCTATCTGAAACGGCTTGAAGAGCGGGGCTATATCATTAGAAAGAATGAATGTCCGAGAGCAATCAAGGTCGTATAAGGCGGTTTTGGAGGTGGACGTGATGAGTTCAAATACAGATAATAAAGTGTATGTGGATGTACTTGCAATCTTCACGAAGGATGGAAGGCTTGTGCCAAGCAAGTTTGTCTGGGAAGATGGCAGGGAATATGAGATTACACGTATTACGGATGCCAGAAGGGCTGCATCGCTTAAGGCGGGCGGTGTCGGTATGCGATATACGTGTATGGTCGAAGGAAAAGCGGTACATCTTTATTATGAGGATGATAACCATTGGTTTATGGAGAAAAAATAAGGAATTAAGGTTTGGTATGTGAATTAAATGACTCGCAGGTGATTTCTCTTTCCCTTTATCCCTTGGAGCTCATTGTTCTGGAGGTATGTGAATGATGCGAGAAGAATTTGGAACGTTAGGAAAAACTATATTGTATTACAGGAAGAAGGCTGGGCTTACCCAGGCCCAGTTAGCAGAGAGACTTTATACGAAGAAGAGTGACATATCGGAGATCGAGAACGATAAGCGGTCAATGACAATCCCACGGCTGCTCGATATCGCGGATGCTTTGCAGGTCCATCCGGCGAAACTGTTTGCGTATATCGGGCAGACAGAAGATGATAGAAGAAGGGTTGCATATAATGAAGTGCTTGCTGAATTGGAGCGGTTAGAGGATATGGAGCTTGTCGGTATGGTGGTACAGTTTGTGCAGATGCTCGAAAGAAGCTCGTATAATGTGAGCGCAGAAAGATAGGTTTGGAGAAATCCAGACCTTTTTTTATTTGGGTGAGTTATTTGATATTTAGAGTAATGAGATAGATACATAATCACATTTTTGTTATAATAAAAAAATAGATTAGTGATGATTTGGTGTTTTTAATTAATCCAGGGGGTGGACTATATATGAAAATTTATCATACGTATGGTGGTCAATATCCAATCAAAGGAAGAGTGTTCCAAATAGGAACCGTTGTTTTAGAGTTGGATAATGGAATAATTCTATGTTGTGGCAATTTTAATATACCAAGGAATCAAGAAATGCTTGTTTATATTTATTTCCCTAATAAAAAAATATGGGAAAAAGGCTATATGAAAAATAAATATACTGAAATGATTTGGGATTATTATAGAAGGAATAAAAAGAAATTAACCTCTAAACCTTTATACAAGAAGAAGCCTGTGGAAAAGTCAAAAAAGAACAACAAAGGCATGAGTCCAGTGAAAATACCAGATAGTGTAAGATGGTCAATGACACATCCATTACAGGGCGGAGGTGTTTCTCCAAGATAAACAGTTTCGCAGTTTGGCAACTATCAGTTGCATTGAAATGATAGTTTTGGTTGATAGAAATTGCAAACACCTAATGGTATAGTTTGTTTATCAAGAAATGGAGGGTGAGTGAATGTCTTTAGGAGAAAACATTGTTGCTTTAAGAAAAAAGAGAGGGTTAACACAAGAAAAACTTGCAGAGGTATTTGAGGTGTCTCGGCAATCGGTTACTAAATGGGAAAGTGGAGAATCAGAACCATCAATTGATAAGTTAATCAAGTTATCGAAATATTTTGGAGTTAGTATTGATGAATCAATGTCATTTAGATAAGGTTTTTTATGATGAAAACAGTATATCATATGCGTTCATGCATTGAAAATACTGTTCAGTTAAGAAATGCTGTATTTTTTTGGTGCACTAATGCGTAGAAAGCAGGTGTATGATGAGTTCAAATCATTTTTTTGTGTATGACAAAAAGACAGATTGCATATCTGCCTCATAATGCAGTATAATGGTAACGAGATTTATGCAACCCGATACATGAAATCCCTATTTCTCTTTGGACGGAGGTGGATAGGATATTTTCGATTGTACCTGACAGGTGTCAGATACTTTTGTATGAGAAGCATGGTCTCTGTTTCGTTACCACTGTGTTTGAGATACGCCCTGCATATGTTTACTGCGATGGCGAAATTAATTTTATAGACGTGTTTGGTATTTTTAGATGTTTTTACCACAGCGTGAGAAGTCACTAATTTACAGAAATTATTCAGAATCATACGGGCATTGATTTCCTGAAGGATTCCATCATACTTGCTGCGCCCCAGATCAATCAGGATGCCGTCCGTCTCATGAAGGAGCTTTACGGCATCGACATGGAGAAAAAGCAGTATTCTAAGCTGATATCAAGCATCCCGGAGCCAGACATCTCCATCTCCATGGGTTGTGATGTAGGTTGTCCGTTTATCGGCAGAGCGTTTGATGACAACTGGAAACTTGAAGATCCGACAGGAAAAACGGATGATGATTTCAGTGGGGGTTATACAGCAGATCGAGAAGAATATTCTAGAATTAAAGAAAAAATGATTGCAATATAAATTCCAGTTTATCAAGCCCTTTGAGAAATCTTTTCTCAAAGGGCTTTTTAAATATTATTTGTATCAGGTATAATAAAACTGTCGAAGGCACAGTAATTCTGATAAGCCTGTTGCTTTTGAAAAAACAAAATAAAAATGTAACTTTGGGAGAATGAAAATGAATAACGAAATTATTATATCGCATATCAGTATGCCGTACGGAGTGTTGCATGATCAAAAATTGAATTCTGTTAAATGCGAAAATAATCAAATGATTTTTACATTTGATATTAAAATATTTCCTCAGGATTATGTCGGCGATTGTTATAAACAGTACGAATGTTATAAGCATTGTGATATGATTGTGGCAATGAAAGAGGAGTCTTTTAACGATTTTAATTTTGTTTCGGCAACTGATAAAAACGGAAAATTTGAAGGTATTTCCTTGTCGCAGGCTGAGTTTATTAATGCAATCAATAATGCTTATACAGCTGAATTTATAGATTGCTTTGCAAATAACAGCGAATTAAAAATTGAATTGAGTGTTAATTATTACGATGCTGAAAAGCAATATAGAAAATATCGAAAATTCAGTCTATGCAGTGTAGCACTCTATGCAGAAAAAGTGATTTGGAATTGGTATTGAATTAATAAAAAACTTGAAAATATGAGACCGCAATGAGTCTGAAATTGTAAAGGTTTTTGCAATTGCGGTGGGGTGTTGTGTCGGCAATGAAAATGAAATGACCTTACACTCGGCGGCGGTAATCACTTTATTGAAGTTGACAAATCATCTGACGGAACATATTTTCTTGTAATTCATTCGAGCAGCCGAAATCTCGGTAAACAGGTTGCGGAAATCTATTAGAACCTTGCCGTTGATTTGCACAAGGGCAAGGAAGATTATTTCAGACAGAAAGATTATCTGCATGATGTTGAAATTTGTCAGCAGTTTGTAAAAAAAGAAATCGTGCCGAAATGGGAATACAAAGCTTGAATTTAGGAAAAGTGTTCCGAAATGGGAACAATATTTGATTTTTGAACTATTGTGTGCTATAATGAGAACACAATAAGTGCAGGTGATTTCAATGGTACAGAGAAAAGAATATCTTGAAAAGCTAATAGGATGGAAAGATGACGATGTTATCAAAGTGGTAACAGGCATAAGGCGATGCGGAAAATCTACACTTCTTATGCAGTATCAGGATTATCTGAAGTCAATCGGAATCGAAGAAAATCAGATTATTGCAGTAAATTTTGAAGAACTTGAATATGAAGAGCTTTGTGATTATAAGAAGTTGTACGCTTATATCAAGGACAGATTGGTTGCGGATAAAATCACATATATTTTCCTTGATGAAATTCAAAAAGTACCGAGTTTTGAAAAAGTAGTTGACAGCCTGTATGTAAAGCCAAACATAGATATTTATATTACGGGTTCAAATGCTTATATGCTCTCGGGAGATTTAGCTACACTTCTGACAGGGCGCTATGTTGAAATATCAATGTTGCCGTTATCATTCAGCGAATATATGCAATTGAGTGATAAGGACAAAGAAAGTGCATTCGCCGATTATATAAAATACGGCGGACTTCCGTTTGTGGCAACAATGGATAGGACAGATGATAAGGTTGATACCTATCTTGAAGGGATTTACAACACGGTAATTGTAAAGGATATTGAGGATCGACAGAAAAGACAGGAATCAAATTCTGATAAAAGGAAAATTAACGATATACCGCTGTTGAAAACTATTGCAAAATATCTTTCAAGTGTTATAGGCAGTCCCGTGTCATTGAGAGGCATAACAAATTATCTTGTGTCAAGCGGCAGAAAAATATCCGCCAATACTGTCAGCAATTATGTAGACGCTTTGATTGAATCATTTATCTTTTATCCGGCAGAGCGCTTTGATATTGTCGGAAAGCAATTGCTAAAGGCAAACAAAAAATATTATATGGTTGACTTGGGTATAAGAAATCATATTTTACCGAGAAAATATTATGACTTGGGATTTTCAGTTGAAAACATAGTATTTTTTGAATTGCTCAGAAGAGGCTGTAAGGTGACAATAGGTAAATATCAAGAAAATGAGGTTGACTTTGTTGCCGAAAAGCGTGGCGAATTCACATACATTCAGGTTACCGCAGATATGGTTTCGGAAAGCACATTTGACCGTGAGATGAAACCTTTGTATGCCATTCAGGATAATTACGAAAAAATTGTTTTGACACTTGATAAACTGACTGTTGGCAACTATGACGGAATTAAGGTTGTCAATGTTATTGATTGGCTGTTAAACAAATAATCATATAAAATTACCGCATTGCCTTTATGATAACTCAAAAGCAATGCGGATTTTTATATCACATATTAAACCACAATCTGACCGTTATAACACTCATGATTGCGGCGGTTAGGTCGGCGGTTATGGCGGCAAAGAGGGTGTGACGAATTTTTTTGACACGGATACAGCCAAAGTACATTGCGATTGCGTAGAAGGTTGTTTCGCTTGAACCTGCGAGTACGGATGCTGTTCTGCCCGCAAAGCTGTCGGGACCGCAGGTTTTGTAAAGGGCTGTTAGGAGTGCGGTTGAGCCGCTTCCCGAAACGGGGCGGAGGAGTACGAGCGGAACGATTTCTTTCGGAAATCCTAAAAAATCCGCTGTCGGCTGAATCAGTGCGCATATTGCGTCAATTGCTCCGCTTGACTGCAAAAGGTCAACGGCAAACACAAGTCCCATAATTGTAGGGGCAATGTTGTACAGAAGTTTTACTCCCTCTTTTGCTCCCGAAATGAACACATCGAATACGGGGACTTTTTTTATCAAACCGAATACCACAACAATACACGCAAATGCCGGCATTACAAATTCCATTTGCTCACCACATTTCTCAAATTTTACCTTGCCTGATATTCAGCGTACAGGCAATCAGCAATGCCACCGTCAACGCACACGCAGAGCTTATCCAGACGGGAACGATAATTTCAAAAGGCGCAGAGCTTCCGTAGGATTGGCGGAGTGCGGCAAGCGTTGTGGGTAACAGCTGGAGTGACGCTGTGTTCATAACTACAAAAACAACCATTTCGTTGCTCGCAATGTCACGGCGGTCATTGAGCGTGTGCAGCTGTTCCATTGCTTTTAGTCCGAAAGGTGTTGCGGCATTGCCGAGTCCGAGCAGATTTGCACTGATATTCATAGTGATGCTTTGAAAGGCGTCGCTTTTTTTATCAAGCCTCGGAAAAAGCGGACGGAGCAACGGCGCAAAGATTTTTGCAAAAATGTTTGTCAAACCGCTTTCGACTGCGATTTTCATAATTCCCGACCAAAGGCAGATTATGCCTGCCATTGTTAGGATAAGCTGTATTGATGACGCTCCGCTTTCGATGAGTGCATTTGAAATGTCGGCGGTGTTGCCCATAAACAACGCACATAATACGCTCACGGCAATGAGTCCGCTCCAGATATAATTCAGCATTTTTACTCCTTTTGCTGCAATTAACGACAAAATATACAATATTGTCATTTTTGTAATCAAATTATTTAATAAAATCGTTGACAAAAATCCCGAAAAATGGTAGTATAGGTAAAAATAGGGATTATGGTGAATTAAAAAATAGGGATTATGGTGAATTAAAATGATTTATACAAACTTTAGGGAAATTGATAAAGCAGGCAGAATTGTAATATCAAAGGATATCCGCAACCACCTCAACATTAAGCCGGGTGACATTCTTCACATTGAGGCTGACGATGAGTGCGTTACGATAAAAAAGGCAGAGAGCAAGTGCGTTTTTTGCAATACTCTTGATAATCTGATTGCATTCGGCGGAAAATATGTATGCAGAGATTGTGTTGAAAAGCTCAAAGGCTGATACTGTTTTCGACTACTCTAAAATATACTTGACCGAATTTGAAATTATGATAACGGACGGTGTTTTTATATGGACAGAATTGACAAAATTAATTATTATCTTGACATTGCCGAAACTGTGCTTGAAAGGGGAACTTGCCTGCGCAGAAATTTTGGTGCAATTATCGTGAACAACGACCAGATTGTTTCAACAGGCTATACAGGCGCTCCGAGAGGCAGAAAAAATTGCTGTGATTTGGGATTTTGTATCCGTCAGGAACGCAACATCCCCCGTGGCGAGCGTTACGAACTTTGCAGAAGCGTTCACGCCGAGGCGAACGCTATTATCCACGCTTCAAGAGAACAGATGATTGGCGCAACGCTTTATCTTGTCGGCAAGGAGATGTCAAACGGCGAGTATGTTCAGAACACATCTTCGTGTGCAATGTGCAAGCGTATGGTTATCAACGCAGGTATTGACAAGGTTATTGTCAGAAACGATAAAACCGATTTTACGGAAATTGATGTGAACGATTGGATTATGTCCGATGATTCGCTTGATGCACTTCGTGGCTATTGATATGAAAACACGGCTTTTTATAACCGATATCCGCAAAATCTCTTTTGACAGAGTCGGTGAGCTTTCTCCCGAAAGGGCGGAGCGTGTTCAAAGATGCCGCAGAGCTGACGATAAACTGCGTTGCATTGCAGGCGGCTTGTTTATGAACAAATTTCTTGGCGGTGCAAAAATCACCGTGAATGAATTTGGCAAGCCCGAATGTGACAACGGACTTTGTTTCAATATTTCGCACAGCGGAAATTATGTGCTTTTTGCGTTGTCAGATTCCGAAGTCGGCTGTGATATTGAAGAAATTCGATTTCTCAAGGGCATAAGGCTCGGAAAAATTGTTTTCTGCGACAACGAGATGAAATTGCTCGGCAACGCTTTTGACAGACTCGGCACATTTTTTGAATTGTGGACAAAAAAAGAGGCACTCCTAAAATGTATGGGTGACGGATTTCACCGTGGTGCAAAAAGTGTTGATGTCAGCAGCGGAAAATTCTCTGAAAATCAAACCGAATATTATATGAAACAATACAAATTTTCGGACTATGAAATCAGCCTTTGCAGTGTTCAAAATGATTTCCCGAAAGATATTGAATTTATCAGTTTATAACTATAAAGCCACGATTTTGAACCAACCTCCAAAATCATTAGATTTTTGGTCTGACTTTTTTGGGGGGTAACATCAATTTCGAGGCTTTTTTACACAGGGAATACAAAACAAACCCCTGATTTTGTTAATATGCTTGTTATTGCTATTTTTAAATAATTGTGATACAATTTACTTTGATTAGTGTAGCAATCGGCTGCATATATTGTGTATGAAAAAATTCGGAACGGAAATATCCGTCTGCACACGGATATTTTGCAATTTTCAGGGGGGACACTATGCCGACATTTACCAAGGCGGCTATCAAGGCGACATTTATTTCGCTCTTGAATAAAAAGCCATTGAATAAAATTACAGTCAAGGAAATTGTTGAAGAATGCGGAATTAACCGTAATTCCTTCTACTACCATTTTGATGACATTCCGTCGCTTCTTGAGGAAATTCTCGTTGAAGAGGCTGACAGATTTGTTGCGACCGAAACCGACAACAATACTTCTGTTTATGAAAGTCTGATTTCTGTAATTGACTATGCTTTTTCAAACAAGTCGGTGATTCAGCACATTTACAATTCTGCGAACAGAACTACATTTGATGTGTATCTCAACAGGATTTGTACTCACGCTATAAAAAGCTATTTTGACAAGCTTGAAATTACAAAAAATATTGTCGAAGATGATCTTGACGCAATGATTATGTATTACAAGTGTCAGCTTGTCGGTTTTATTATCGACTGGCTCGGCGGAGGTATGAAATATGACCTCAAAATTAAGATGAAACGCATTTGTGAGCTGTTTGAGGGTTCAATGGAGTCTGCATTGGACAGATGTGCCAAAATCAATGCCTGATTGCTGTTTTATTGGTTAAAAATGAATATTTGCGCTTGCTTGCGTGTCTGAAATGCAGACGAATTTAACAAAATGTCTGATTTCCGTACAAATTTATTGCCGTGTCTAAATTCCTGACACGGCATTTTTTGTGTCTGTTTAAATTTTAACAAAGCCGTAATAGAATATGTTACGGACAAAGGAAATACGGTTCACCTCTCGGATCGTTCCTTTGAATGCAGAGTGCAGTCTGCAAATCATATATGAAGGAGTATGAAATATGAAGTTAGGGAAAGCGGTTGTTAAAAGCCGTTTCGTAATCCTTATACTTGCCGTTGCGCTGATGATTCCGTCAGCCTTGGGAATGGCATTTACAAGGGTTAATTACGACATTCTTAGTTATCTTCCCGATAACCTCGACACAATCAAGGGTCAGGATTATCTGCTTGATGACTTTGGAAAGGGTGCTTTTTCATTCCTCATCTTTGAGAATATGGATGATAAGGATGTTGCGGCAACAGAGGAAAAAATCAAAGAAATCGACCATGTTGATACGGTTCTTTGGTATGACGATTTTGCCGACATCTCAATTCCAAAGGAAATGTTGCCCGACAAAATTTATGATGCGTTCAATTCGGGAAATGCAACAATGATGGCGGTATTCTTCGACACCTCAACATCAGCTGATGAAACAATGAACGCTATCGAAGAAATCCGTTCGGTTGCCGGTAAGCAATGCTTTGTTTCGGGTATGTCGGCAATGATTACGGATATGAAGAATATGTTTGAGGAACAGGAAATGACTTATGTTGCAATCGCTGTTGTCCTTGCGGTAATTGCAATGATGATATTTATGGATAACTGGATTATCCCGTTTGTGTTCCTTGCAAGTATAGCGGTTGCTATCCTCGTCAATATGGGCAGTAACTACTTTATGGGTGAGGTTTCATTCATTACCAAAGCGTTGGCGGCAGTTCTTCAGCTTGCGGTAACAATGGACTACTCAATCTTCCTGTGGCACAGCTATGAAGAACAAAAGGGCATTTGTGAAAACCACAAGCAGGCAATGGCTGTTGCAATTCACGAAACCGTCCGTTCCGTAATCGGAAGTTCAATCACAACGGTTGCAGGCTTTATCGCACTTTGCTTTATGACATTCACACTTGGTCTTGACCTCGGTATTGTAATGGCAAAGGGTGTTATCCTCGGTGTTATCTCCTGTGTAACGGTTCTTCCGTCACTCATTCTTGTTCTTGACAAGCCTCTTGAAAAGACAATGCACAAGTCACTTATTCCGTCAACAAAGAAGCTTGCAACAGGACTTGTTAAAATTTTCCCCGTATTTCTCGTAATGTTTGCGGCTCTTATTTATCCGTTCTATTCGGCATACAGCCAGACAAACAATGAGATTTACTACGATTTGTCGGAAAGTCTTCCCGAAGATATGGCAAATGTAATTGCCAACACAAAGCTTAAAGATGAATTCGGTGTCGGTACAACACATATGGTTCTTGTTGATTCTTCGCTTTCTGCAAAGGACGCAAGAAATATGACAAACGAGCTTGAAAAGGTTGACGGCGTAAAATATGTTCTCGGTCTTGAAAGCGTTGTAGGTTCGCTTGTTCCGGAAGAAGTTCTTCCCGATTCAATCACAAGCGTTCTCAAAAATGATAAATGGGAGCTTATGCTTATCAACTCTGAGTACAAAACAGCCACAGATCCTATGGCAAAGCAGATTGACGAGTTGAATAAAATCATTACAAAGTATGATAAGGACGGACTTCTCATCGGTGAAGCCGCTTGTACAAACGACCTTGTAAACATCACGACAGTTGACTTTCAGGTTGTAAATGCAATTTCTATTGTTGCAATCTTCATTATCATTGCGATTGTTGAAAAGAGTATCACACTTCCTATTATTCTTGTTGCGGTTATTGAGCTTGCAATTTTTATTAACCTCGGTATTCCGCATCTTATGGGCGAGTCGCTCCCGTTCATCACACCTATCTGTATAAGTACAATTCAGCTTGGTGCAACGGTTGACTACGCAATTTTGATGACGACACGATATAAGAAGGAAAGGTATCTCGGAAACGATAAACGCACCTCGGTTATTACGGCTCTTGAAACTTCAATTCCGTCAATTATCGTTAGTGCAATGGGACTCTTTGCCGCTACAATCGGCGTCGCATTCTACTCGGATGTTGACCTTATTTCATCAATCTGTAAGCTCCTTGCAAGAGGCGCTGTCATCAGTATGTTCTGCGTAACGCTTATTTTGCCGGCAATGTTTATGCTGTTCGACAAGGTAATTGCAAAGACAACTCTCGGTTTTAAGCCGAAAAAAACATCAATTTCGGAGGCTGCTGTATAATGAAAAAGACTAACAAAAATAATAATCACAAATTTTTAAATAAAAACTACATTAAGGGTGCTATTTCAGGTGCACTTGCACTCACGATTCTCTGCAGCGGAGTAGGTGTTGCCGCTTATTCCGCCGGTGCAGACAATGTTGCACAAACTCTCGGTGTTCAGACAGAAAGTACGGTTGAGGCTGTTAAGAAGGCAAGCACAACTAAAGAGGCTCTCAAAAAGCTCAGCAAAAATGAAACCGTTTATGTTATTGCCGACGCAAACGGTGCGGCTAAGAAAATCATTGTAAGCGACTGGCTCAAGGGTGTAGATACAAAAGGCAAGGTAAAGGATGTTTCAAACCTCAAGGATGTTAAAAATGTTAAGGGTGACGAAACATACACGGTAAACGAAGACAACGCTTATGAGTGGGCTGCAAATGGCGATGATATCTACTATCAGGGAACAGGCACAACCGAACTTCCCGTAAAGCTCAAATTAAGCTACAAGCTCAACGGCAAAACTGTTTCTGCCGATGAAATTGCCGGCAAGAGCGGTAAGGTTACAATCCGCATTGACTATGAAAACACACAGAAGGAAAAGGTTAAGATTAACGGCAAGACAGAAGAAGTTAATGTTCCGTTCCTTATGCTTTCGGGTATGATTCTTGACGATGACAACTTCAAAAATGTTGAGGTTTCAAACGGCAAGGCTATCAATGACGGTACAAGAACAATCGTTGCCGGTTTTGCTCTTCCGGGTATGCAGGACAGCCTTGATATTGACAAGGATGAAATGGAAATCCCTGATTATGTTGAAATCACAGCAGATACAACCGACTTTGAGCTTTCAACAACAATGACAGTTGCAATGAACGATATTTTCAACGATGTTGATTTTTCAAAGGTTGACGATAAGGTTGATGAGCTTAAGGATTCTCTTGATGAACTCGAAGACGCCGCAGAACAGCTTGTTGACGGTTCTTCACAGCTTTATGACGGCATCGGCACACTTCTTGACAAGTCAGGCACACTCATTGAAGGTATTGACAAGCTTTATGACGGTGCAGAACAGGTAAACAGCGGTGCAAAAAAACTTGACAGCGGTGCAGACGGTCTTTCAAGCGGTGCAAAAACGCTTGATGACGGTGCGTCAAAGCTCAAAAACGGTGCGTCACAGCTTGACAGCGGTGCATCACAGCTTGACAGCGGTCTTGCAACACTTGCAGGCGGTGCGTCACAGGTTGACAACGGTGCGGCAAGTCTCAGCAGTTATGTTGCAACACTTGCAGGCGGTCTCGGCAAGCTTTCATCCAACAGCGCAACTCTAAACGGCGGTGCAGAACAGGTGTTTAACACACTTCTTTCAACTGCCGACACTCAGATTGCCGCCGCAGGTCTTACAGCCGACAAGCTGACAATTAAAAACTATGACAGCGTTCTTGAAGGACTTATTTCATCACTCAGCGATGAAAATGCTCAGAAGCTCGCTTACAATACAGCACTCGAAACAGTAACGGCAACTGTAAACAGCCAGAAGGATGTTATCAGAACTGCCGTTGAGGCAACGGTAAGAAAGTCTGTTACGGAACAGGTTCTCGCAGCCGCAGGTCTTGGTATGACGGCAGATCAGTATGATGCCGCTGTTGCCGCAGGTCAGGTCAGCGAAGAAGTTCAGGCTCAGGTTTCTACTGCAGTTTCTACACAGATGAGTTCGTCTGCGGTTCAGACTGCAATTGACAGCAATACAGAGGCACAGATTCAGAGCCTTATCGAAACAAATATGAACAGCGAAGAGGTTCAGAGTCAGATTCAGGCAGGTGTTGCAAAAGCTCAGGCAGGCAGAAAGTTACTTCAGGCTCTCAAAACTCAGCTTGACAGCTACAACACATTCTATCAGGGTGTGCTTTCATACACAGCGGGTGTTGATCAGGCTAACGAGGGCGCTCAGCAGATTCTCGCCGGCACATATACACTCAAGGACGGCACAGGTTCACTTGTAAGCGGTGCCGGTCAGCTCAAGAACGGTTCTTCAAGTCTTAAGAGCGGTACAAGCGAACTCAAGAGCGGTACTTCAACCCTCAAGGACGGTACATCAAGCCTTAAAAGCGGTGTAAAGACTCTCAAAAACGGCACAAGCTCACTTTCAAGCGGTACTAAATCATTGTTTGAGGGTGTCGGTACTCTCAAAGACGGCAGTGCTGCACTTGTTGACGGCGTTAAACAGCTCAATGACGGTGCAATGACATTGTCCAAGGGTATGAAGAAGTTCAAAGAGGAGGGCATTGACAGCATTGTTGATGCCGCAAACGGTGATGTCAAGGATATTATCGACCGTTTCAAGGCTGTTCAGAAAGCATCAAAGAAGTACAACAACTACAGCGGTATTTCCGATGATATGGACGGTAAGGTTGATTTCATCTACAAGACCGATTCAATCGAGAAAAAGTAACTCAATATATTCAACAGCAAGACGAAAGGCTTATTTCCCTAACCCTTTCATACACAATATAAAAAGCAGTTATGTCGTTTGGCATAGCTGCTTTTTGCTTTGTATGATGTTTTTTGTGAATTTCAAAACTTGAAAAAATTACAAATAATAAAACGAATTTCACCGCAAACAATACTATTGCGGCGATGAAAACGGGATGCCGAAACGCCGCTTTATTAATAAATTTAACGAGATTTAAAAGTTTTGAAAAGGAGAAAACAAATTATGTCAAGCAATAACAATCAGATTAATGTACCTCAGGCAAAGGAAGCCATGGAACGCTTTAAGATGGAATGTGCCAACGAAGTAGGCGTAAACCTCAAACAGGGATATAACGGCGACATTTCCGCAAGAGAAGCAGGTTCAGTAGGCGGTCAGATGGTTAAAAAGATGATTGAGTCTTACGAAAACAGCATGAAATAAGCTTTAAAACCGATTTTCAGGGGCATATGGCTAACAAGCTGTATGTCCCTATTTTTCGCCCACAGGCTTATTATGGACAATTTAAGGTCAAATAAAGGCGGTGTAACATTATTCTTGAAAATATTCAATCATTTGTAACGAAATTCTTGATTTTTCAAGGTGATTTGTAACATTTTTCTTAGGTTGCTTTATTTAATTAAACTCGCCGTATTTTATGCATAAAAAAGTCAGACAATTTGCTTACACAAACTGTCTGACTGAATATTTGTTTTATGGGGTTAAATGTTGAAATATATAAAATTGTTATTTTTCTCAGACTATAACCGGACTGCCTTTCTGCAACCCAATCATCGAACCACCTGTATAAAATTTCATTAAACATCATTCCTTTACCAATCATTATTAAAATATTAAACATTATGTGTATTAAAATCAAAAATTTAGATTTTACAACAGATTGTTAAAAATAAAATAAATTATAATTATACAGATATATAAGTTTATTATATCTTACCAAAGATCTTTATAGTTCCAAGTATGTCCTTCATCATCCCAAGCGTTGCCTTCATCATCAAAATAAGTAGATCCGTTTTCATTTTCATGTTTAGTAGTCCAATTTCCATTAGATGAACTAGAACTTGATGATGAATTGCCTGAATCATAGTTATAATTATTTCCACCACTGTAGTTACTATCGTTAGAACTGTAATTATTGTTTCCGCTGTCGTAGCTGTTTCCGCTGTCGCTGTAACTGTTTGTATTATCACTGTAGGAGTTATCGGTGTTGTTTGTGTTACTGCTCTCGGTTTGCTTCTTCTTTTCCTGTTTAGCTTTTTCTTCGGCTTTCTTTTTTGCCTCGGCTTCTTTTTTAGCCTTTGCTTCAGCTTCGGCTTTTTCAATAGCAGTTATTCTGTCATTATAAGAACTAATAAATTCGTCAGGCTTTTTATCGTAGTTGCCAATATCGTTTTTATAGAATACATCGCTTTTTTCGGAATCAATTGTTTTCTTTAAAGCCTCAAGATTATCAATACAAGACTGCAACTTCTTTTTATCGTTAGTTTTTTCAAGAGTTTTGCTGTCAATAGTGTTATCTTTTATTGTCTTATCATAATCATCTGTGAAAAACTTTTGCATTTTTGCAAGTGTTTCATTGTACTTTGGCTCAACAGAGTTTAACACTTCAACCTTGATTTCATCACTTGTTGATGGCTTGTTCTTAATGAAATCGGATAATATAACTAACTTTTTGGCTCTGTCGGTTTCCTTTGTGAATTTTGAGTATGTATCGTCAATGCTTTTGACTTGCTGTTCTGTCTGTTGCTGTATGGTGTAATTGTTGTAAGCATTTACGCCGAAGATTGTACCGACAACGGCAATAATCGCTACACAAACCACTGCAATAATTATAATTACTTTCTTTTTCATTTTAACCCCTACCATTTCTATTTGCGATTATATGTTTACATTATATATATCTGCCTTTCAAAAGTCAATTATTAACATCTTGTTTCATAAAAAACAGGACTGCACATTCGCACAGCCCTGAAAATTGAATTGCTAAATTGATTAAGCCTCGGCTCTGTTGATTGCGTTGAGAACACCGAGTACCGATGCAACATTGACATTTGAGTCAATGCCGATGCCGAAGATACTTTTTCCGTCAGGCTTTTTGAGTTCGATATATGAAACAGCCTTTGAGTCAGAACCCTGAGAAATTGCGTGCTGACTGTATGAGATGAACTCATACTTGTCAAGACCGACCTTTTTGATTGCATTGAAGAATGCGTCAATAGGGCCGTTGCCGACACCGCTGAGAGAAACCTCTTCGTTGCCGTTAATCTTCATCTTGCCCTTGAAGTGAACATAATCATTACCGTTTTCGCTCTCTTCATAAATCTTTCTGCTTGAGAGAACATATTTCTGCTTATGCTCAAGATAATTCTTCTCGAATACCTCAAACAGCTCTTTCGGAATAAGCTCTCTGCCAAGCTCCTCACACTTTGCCTGAACAAGCTTTGAAAATTCGGGATGCATTCTCTTCGGAAGGTCATAACCGAAGTTGTTGTTCATAACAAAAGCCGCACCGCCCTTACCGGACTGTGAGTTGATTCTGATAATCGGCTCATACTCTCTGCCGACATCGGCAGGGTCAATCGGAAGATACGGAATTTCCCAGTAATCAGTTCCGCTTTCCTTCATATACTTCATACCCTTGTTGATAGCGTCCTGATGTGAGCCCGAGAATGCAGTAAATACAAGCTCGCCGATATATGGCTGACGAGGATCAATCTTCATGTTTGTGCAACGCTCGTAGATTTCACGGAGCTTTGGAAGATTTGAAAAGTCAAGCTTAGGATCAACGCCCTGTGTGAACATATTAAGTCCCATTGTAACGATATCCATATTACCTGTACGCTCACCGTTGCCGAAGAGTGTACCCTCAACTCTTTCAGCACCTGCAAGCAATGCAAGTTCGCCTGCGGCAACACCGCATCCACGGTCATTGTGTGGGTGGATACTGATGATAGCGGCGTCACGATGTTTAAGATTTCTTGCAAAGTATTCAATCTGATCTGCATATGTGTTCGGTGTGCACATCTCAACAGTATTCGGAAGATTGACAATCAACTTGTTGTCGGCAGTCGAACCGAGTGCCTCGATAACCCTGTCGCAGATTTCAACAGCGTTTTCAGGCTCAGTACCGCTGAAGCTTTCGGGAGAATATTCAAATCTAAAGTTTGTATCTCCGTCATATTCATCAGTAAGCTGTTTAATGAGCTTTGCGCCGTCAACGGCAATTTTGATTACACCGTCCATATCTGTTTTGAAAACAACTTTTCTTTGGAGAGTTGAAGTTGAGTTATAGAAATGAACGATAACATTCTTAGCACCCTTAACAGCCTCAAAAGTTTTTCTGATAAGATGCTCTCTTGCCTGAACAAGAACCTGAATTGTTACATCATCGGGAATGTGGTTGTTTTCGATAAGCTCACGGCAGATTTCGTATTCTGTTTCTGACGCACTCGGAAAACCGATTTCGATTTCCTTAAAGCCCATATCGCAAAGTGCGTGGAAAAATTCGAGCTTTTCTTCAAGGTTCATAGGATCGACAAGCGCCTGATTACCGTCACGAAGGTCAACACTGCACCAAATCGGTGCTTTTGTTATAGTATTGTTTGGCCACTGTCTGTCCGGCAGATTAATCTGCTTAAAGGGAATGTACTTTTCAAATGATGGTTTCATATAATAACCTCCTGTTAAATAGCACAAAAAAATCGCCCCCCTAAACAAAGGGACGAATAAAATCCGTGGTACCACCCGTATTCAAGAACACATCACTGTGTTCTCCTTAAAGACTTCTGACAAAGTCCCGACCGATAACGCAGTCTTGCGTTTCGCATTACATATATTATATAGTATATACACTTCACACGAAAAACTCGGGGATGAGCTATCCATACAATGTTCCACGCTGACTCACACCAACCGTCAGCTCTCTTTGCCGGTTCATTTGCATCTTGTTCCCGTCAATGTTTTTAAGGGGATTCATTTGTTAATACTATTATATATATATACCCATTCTTTGTCAAGAAAATTGTTTTGAAAATCTGTCGAATAAAGTTTATTTTTTAAAAAAGGGTGTATATAGTGAATTTTGGGATAAAATAAACAACAAGTGAGATTAAAATGTAGAAATTGCCGATAATGTAAAAAAGATAAAAAATTTGTCAAAAAGGGGTTTACAAAAGAGGGAAGTGCTGATATAATATCAACTGTTGCGCTGAGAGGCGAGGCAGACAAGAGAAAACACGAACGGTGAAAGAGTGTGGAACGCACGGAAGTGGAGAGTCAACATTCAGAAAGTAATCGAAAGTGTTGCTCGGTTTTGATTTTAAAAGCTGAAAAAACTTTTTAAAAAACTTTTAAAAAGTGCTTGACAAAATCAAAACAACGTAGTATAATAGCTCTTGCACTGCTGAGGTGAGCGACTTCAAATGAAGAAAGCAAACAAGCCTTGAAAGTGCGTAGGACCTTGAAAATTGAACAACGAGATAATAGTAAAGAAACCCGTAATGACTTT
>OGNB01000210.1_pt1 | contig 47672 bp, 59 predicted proteins | sample 1573301 | NCBI WGS metagenome assembly OGNB01 (sample SAMEA2581914, study PRJEB24529) | metagenome | biome: Human gut stool | place: China | collected 2011
TGGTGCTGTTTATTTTCAGCCTTGTGTTTTACGCATGGGGCGAACCTGTTTATATCGTCCTCATGATAGCTTCCACTATCTTTTCTTTGTTGCTCATCGATATAGCTCCTTTTCAATTTTTTTGCACAATGAATTTGTTATATCATTTCCATTCATCAACAGTCATATTTTATTCAATCAAAGTTTTTCATTTACTTCACCTCCAACAGTTCCGGATTTTCAAATATTTTTCCGACTTTCATCTCATAATTTCACCGTTAAGAGAACCGCGTATATCAAGCATATGTTTTCCGTCGTTTATATCATATCCGATCTGTTTTAATTTTTCGGAACAGATATATTCTTGGTCATTAAAGTCATTCAACTCATAATGTTGCTGCAATTCTTTGACTGATGCATCAAACCGCTCTTGAAACATTCTCAGACGCTTTACACCGAATCCGAATTGTTCATGCAGTTCCCACAAAACGATAGCATCTATATTTTTTCTGAAACGTTCCATACTTTGAGATATTTGTTTTTTTATCAGGCGATCAAGTTCTTTTTCCTGTGTTTTCGATATTTGATAAGGTATCTTTGCTTTCATGATGCCGTTTCCTCATCTTCAAGAAAGTATCTTTTGATCGGACAAAGTTCTCCATAACGATTTTTCACTGTTTCATATTTGCTTTTGATAGGATATCCGGCACGTTTCAAATCGGAAATACGGGATGCCAAACGAAAACAAGCAAGGTCACGATAAGCGTCAAGTTGCGTGATAGAACCAAACTCTTTGATATAATGCAAAACCTTTTCATTCTGCGTCAGCTTCTTTTCCATGTTCCTTTTTCCCTCCTATTCAATAAGGCGTTGGCAAGTAATACGTATAAATATTTCCGTTCCCGTCTCTGAAATAGTTTTGATGTCCGTCTCCTGTAAAAAACAGATATTCTTTCGGTAGGCATCTTCCAACATCTGTCTCACCGTTTTTTTCACGATTCCACCTGATCAAAACATCTCGTGCAAGTTCTTTTAGTTCTTCTGTTGCTGGAAAATTCATATCGTATCCATGAAATTGGTTTGGTTGTGTTAGTACTTCCTCAATCGTATTTGGATATGCCGGATGATCTACACGGTTTAGTACACACCAAATCACACATGCCTGTTGCGTTTTATCCGGTATTCCTCTTGCCTCTCCCCAAACAACTTGTGCAAGCATTTCTACATCTTTTTCGTTTGGTATGTATTCTGGTTCTTTTGGTATTTCCGGAACCGGTTCTGGAATAGAAGAAAATGATTCTGATTCCTTTACCGGTTCCGTTTGTATCGGTGGTTCCGGTTCTTCCTCTTGCATTTTTTGTGTTTGTTTATCGCTTTGCAAATTTGGTGTGATAATGCTTCTTGACGGGATATTCAACAGTACAAAAACAGCGATAGAAACAAAAATAACCGCTCGTTTCAGCTGTAACATCGTTCTTGTTCGTAACGTGCATATTCTGCGATTAAAAGTGCTTCTGCCATGCCGTCACTCTCCTTTTTACATCTTTTAGAAGATATGAGGGAAATGTCCGGGAACAATTTATGCGCCTTTTCAATGGATGCTTGTTTGTCCTTTCCAATCAATCCAAAATGTTTTTTCCAGTTTTGCGGAGATACTCGGTGAAAAGGAATCCTATATGCGTCAAGCACGCCTTGTATGTATCCATAAGAAACGCCAAAGTTAAACATACTCACAACACCTTGTCCGGGGAATGCATGTACTGTTTCCAATGCGCATATTGTGATTGGATGTAACTTTGCATATTCTGCTGCAACAAGTAGAGATTCTTTTGAAAATGGGTAAACAAAAGATGTTTCTTCTCCAATGTATGCGATCCCGCCTTTTTGTCCGGGGTCAATTCCCATAAATGCCATATAACACCTCAAAAATCATAATCGTCTTTTGGTTCTGTTTTGTTCCGTTTTTTACGTACTTTTCTTAATTCAACCGTATCTTTTATCTCTGTTTTTGTTGGTCTGTTTCCAAGCATATATATTGCAATACGTTCCGGCAATGTATAAGATTCCATACGCAATTCTTCTCTCATGATGACATTTCCATCTTCATCTGTTTCTTGATACGATTTCATGACACCGTAAAATTCAACCAATTCATTTGCACGTATCGTTCTTGCCAATTCATACATGGCTCTGTTTGATTCTTTCAGATACAATGCAGCTTCAATGATATCGTTTTTGTAAATTTGGTTCTTTGGTTCTTTTGGGTCTCTGAAAAATATCACTTTTACAACAAGAGGGAATACTATTTTTACAATTCCATTTTTTGAAAACTCACGTACATATCTGCCGACATTACCTTTTTGATGGCTCAATACACGTCCAGTTCCCCAAGCAACAATATCTTTGTAATCGTCTACTTGCTTTATGATCAACTCTGTCCCACCTCTTTCTCTGTCTCTGTATGTTCTTCGTTATCGAAAAATGTATCGAAAGCGTCCTCATCTTCTAAATTTTCTGATTCTGTTTCCGTCATAGAATCCGTATCGCTGTCATATGCTCTTTGCATATAAATAGACATAACACCCCATTTTGATAACAATTGACGAATCATTGTCTTTTTTGCCATTTCATCAAAATCCACATACCAATGAGACGAATATTTCCATAATTCTGTAGATGGAATTTTACCTTCCACATAATCTTGATATGGTTTGTGGTATTTGTCTCCATTCAAAGAAAATGCTTTGCTGTATCTGTCAGCATGAGAAAGCATTTTTTCCTTTGACCAATACATTTTTTTGACAAATCCATTTACATGTTCAAACATTGCATAATATCCAACGGTTTTTGCGTTCTCCCGCTCATTAAAATCTTCAATCGGAGAAAAGACATATTCCTCATTGATTGAATCCGCTTTTACCAATTCACCCTCTTTTATATCGATAACAATTAGCTTTTTATAATAGCCGCTTCTGATCGCAAGCTGTATGTATCCTCTATATCCAAGAATAAATGTTGCTACTGTACGGTTGTTCTTGTTATCCTTGAAAGGAACAAGATAAGCAAACCCAAGAGAAGGAGACAAGGATAATTCCAATGCATTTGCCAAAAGTCCGGCACTCACCACACTACCAAAATCACATTGCTGCAAATCCTTGTTAACAGATACTGCCGACAAAACACTTGACGTGAATTTCTCCATCGCTTTTTGATTTCCAAGAGTAGATAAAAGACTTTGCTGCACTTTCTCTTGACTTAGATATTTTGAAAATGTTTTTGGTTCTCCCGTACCGTCTCTTTGCACGAGTTTATTTGATACAGCCATGTCATGCCCTCCCGTATGATATCTTGTTGTTTTTCAAAAAATCTTTGAGTATCTTTAGCTGATTTTTGCTACAAGTCACTTTGAAAACGATCTCGACTTGTTCTTCTGTATTCTGTTCTTCTGTATTCTGTTCTTCTTTTACGCATTCTTGATTTTCATCATCCATTTGCAGCAGTTCTTGATTGTATAAAATAACATCTTGAATGGTAGCACCTGATCTGTATTTTTGTAGAAGAGGAATCGTATATTTGCTTTGAATTGAAACAATGGTTTGTAGGTCTTTTTCTGTTTTGGAAACGATATCATCAAGTTTTTCCAATACGTTTTTTTCTTTTGCCGTTTTGTTTGCCCACTTTTTATCAACAACCATTTCCCAAGGTCTATAGAAGATATTGCTTCCAATCTTTTTTATGTAGTATCGTTTGTATTTTTCAAGTTTTTCCGTATCTTCTTCTTCTTCTTTTTCTTTTACTTGATCCCACAATACATCTTTTGTTTTGGACAATATTTCCGTTAATTCTTTTACGGACTTCTCAAATTTTGATACTGGTTCCGTATATCTCTTTTTGATTTCTTTTCTTTTGTCATCAATTTGTCTGATGAGTGCGTTAATCGTAGCGCATCTGCTTCGTGCATATTCAAAGTCGCTTTCTGTTTCCAATACAAGTGCTCGATCTTCTTCAGTTCGTCTTAGTGCCCATTCTTTTAACATCTCAATGTTGGATAAAATCTGCGGTAATTGTTTATCAAAATCATCTTTAATGATCAATTCCGCTTTATTGGATGTTACAAGTTCAATATTATTTTCCATCGTCAATCTCCAAATATTTTGGGTTTACAATCATGCAAGACTTTCCGCTGTAATCTAAACATTCAGCAGATATATTTATTTTTCCTTTTTCATCTGACCGGTATATAATTGCTGTTACTTTTGAAAGTTTTATTCTTCCCAAATTCTGATCATTGAGAATGACAGGCTGTTTCGTTATCAAAACATTTTTCAAGTCAATGTTGTCCATATCAAAGCACCAATTCTATATTTGGTTTTTGTTTTTTCAATACATGTTCTTTCCAGAAAATCTCTGCTTCGCTCACAACATATTCCATGTCATATGTAACATCTTCTGTCCGATCAATGAAATATTCTCTTGTTTCTGTTTTTCCTTCAGGATATCGAAACTCTACAAATAATATTGCAAATGAAAATCCTGTGGCGTACAATTCCTGCAAAATCTGTATGTAATAGTATTGTGGTATACTTTCATATCCCCAATCTTTCATCTGATTTGTACTTAAAACATTTACTGTCTTAATTTCCAAAACACCCTTTTTTGCATCTGCAATCCGAATCAATTCACCATCCAGAGTAGCTGTCAAATATCTCCGTTCGTCATTATGATAAACTCGATAAGGATAGTGGAAAACATGGTATTCATTTTTATGTCGAATGGAAAATAGTTTTCTCAACGGTTCTTCTGCATCTTTTCCATATTCCACATTTTCATTACCGGAAAGGTCTATAACATTTCCGTTTACCTTTTCCTCATAAATATCAATCGGAGATTTGAATCTGCTTTGACCGATTGCAGCGGCTACTTCGCTTGCGCCAATACTTCTTTTTCGTCCTGCAAACCAAGTTTTATGGTTCTTGTAATCGTGATAATAAATGTTTTCAGAAGAAGAATCAGAATGGTAAGTCATCATTTTCACCGATTTCCTCATATGACGATTGATCTTCACTATCAACGGACGATGGATCTTCAGAATCAAATTCTTTTATGGTCTTTGCATTAGCTGATTCCACAAACTTTGCTTCATTTGCAATGATGGTATATGCCGTTCTTTTTGCTCCGTTTTTATCATCGTATGTATGTTGATCAATTCTACCTTCAATGAAAATTGCTTCTCCCTTGTGGAAGTTCTTTTCTATGAATTGAGCTGTTCGATCAAAAGCAATGCAGCTGAAAAATTGTGTTTTTGCTTTATACTCATTTACAGCGATTGAAAATCTTGCAAGAATTTTACCTTTTTCTGTTTGTACAAGTTCCGGTTCATTTACCATTCTCCCGGATATCATTGTTTTGTTATATGCAAGTGACATTTTGTTTCTCCTTTTCTTCAAATACGAATCATCTTGATAATTGTTTCTCCACCGATATTTTCTTCAAGCCGAAATTCCGGTACAGTTCCGATCTCACGATATACTAAACGGCGTCCAAGAGAAAGTGCTGCATATCCTGTTGTGCCGCTTCCCATCCAGGGATCAACGACCAAGTCATTTTCTTCTGTCGTGGCCTTGATGTATTTCTCCGGCAGATACAATGGCTGTGTCGCAGGGTGGTCATCTATTCGAGCCGAGACTCCGCCGCTAATAATGTTTTTTGGTAATGCTCCCAGAGGATTTGGAGCAATTCTTTTGTTTTTGCGGACATAGGTGTTTCCATTTGACCTTGGCTTATACTCGTATGATTCGTATGTCTGAACACTATGCGACTCATATGGTCTGCGAATTGCATCAAGGTTTATGCTCCATTTTGGAGATTTTGAGAACCACAGGTTCTGTTCATAAGCATCCTGACAAGCCACACGCAGTCCCGTTGGCGCAGGGTTTTCCTTTATCCAAATTTCTATGTCAACACAATGAAGTCCCCATGTCTCTTCCATTTCTATCGCGAGTTTTTCTATCACCAAAGAACGTTTTGATGCCACTTTAGCTGTGGATTTTTCTCTGTTTGCTTTGACGTTAATCACGATGAAGCCATCGTCACGGAGTTTTCGGCAAGCAGCGTCAAGAAACGGTGTTATTTTTTCAATATACTCAGACGAACGCCATACTCCATATTCACGCTCAGCATTTGGATATGGAGGTGAGCCGTAAACGAGTTTTATTGATTTGTCTGGCAACAGAAGCATTCCTTCAGCGCCATCGATTTGCCGAACGCTGTATTTGTGTTTATTTATCTCCTGTAGCATCATTCTCGTCCTCTTCGCGTAAGTTTTTTACATACTCCAATCGCAGAGCCGCAAGCCTACAATAGTCTGAGTTGGCATCAATTCCAATCCATACACGGTTGAGCCTCTGCGCTACAGCAGCAGTAGTGCCGGAACCGGAAAACGGGTCAAGAACAACATCTCCTTCGGCACTTCCGGATAGAATAAAGAATTCAGCGAGCTTTTCCGGGAATCTTGCGGGATGACCGATTCCGTGTTCCTTACAAAGTTTCATGAAATAGTCATTGCTGCTTGTGTTTGCTATTTCAATAACAGTTCCTGGGTCGGAGCCACCATTATCCGTCCAGGTTTTCTCACAATCAAAATTATGTGTGCTTGGACGGGTGTTTTGGTTTCTATCCCCTTTGCCTTTGCCTTGGAGATACTTCTGCATATCCTTGCTGTATGGTTTCCTTATAGGGTCCATATTGAATTCCCAAGAATCGCCTTTTGCGAACCAAAAGCAATACTCGTGTGATTTTTTCGTCCTCCCATAACCACCTCTTGAGTAAACGTTGGGAGGAGTTGCTGGATTGTACCAAATATAGTCTCGGACAAGATGAAATCCAACATCCTTACACAGTTTCAGCAATAGTTCAAAAACATACAAATGCTGATAGTTGTCCACAACCTTATCGCTTATATTCAAAATGAAACTGCCGTCTTCCTTGAGGACACGGTAGATTTCTTTTGCTTTTGGAATGAACCAGTCAACATATTCGTCCGGGGGAATTGTCCCGTCAACATCACCATAATCTCGCTTATCTGCATATGGAGGTGAGGTGAGGACAAGGTCAATGCTTGAGTCCGGCATGGTCTTTAGAATAGCCTCGCAGTCACCACATATGAATTTTCCTCGAAACGTGTTTAGAGTTCTTTTCTTTGCCATTATTGATTACACCTTTTCATCTTCTTCGTTATCAGATTGATCTTCGCCAGCAAACGATACTTCCATTATGTCTGAAATATCACATTTTAGAGCATCGCATATTCGGAGAAGAACATCAGTTGTTAGGTTCTCATTCTTTGATAACTTCGCCATTGATGCCGTACTAATGCCTGTACGGTGTTTTTACTTTGATTCATGCACAATGCAATTACCTTTTTCAAAAAGACAACATCTTCCTCAAGTTCTTTGATTCTCTTATCTTTTTCTTGCATCTTTTTTACCCATTCCCCTAAAAGTTTTGCCTGTTTTTCAACAATGGATTTTTCTGTTTTTTCGTTGTAAGTCATTTCTATTTCCTCTCTTTATCTCTCCTATGGTTTTTGTTTTCACGTCTCATACATTCGGCTGCACTTATAATGCAATCATAATACTTGCATTCAAAACAATTATCGTCACAAACACTTTTTTCAAGAGTGTTCAAATTTTTTTTGTTTCGTAGCTGCCGTATTTTTGCATATACTTCTTTTTCAGTACGTCCAAGTCTCTCAGCTATTCCGTTTACGGTGTACCTTTCGTTGTAAAGGACGATGACATATCTCAAATCCAATCTGTCCCATGGCTTCCCCTCATTCTCAAATTTCAATCTGAAAACCGCCCCGCTTCTTAATATAATACCGCGCATACGTATACACGCACACACGCGCGTCCCGCGCGGTGTAATGTGATGTACTAAAGGATTTCTCTTGTTTATCTTTTTTCTTTAATTTTCTTTTTGCGCCGCTTTTTCTTTGTTTTTCTTTTTTCTTTTTATTCTCTTTGTTGATTTTTTTAATTTTCTCATCATCCTGTGGAAAACTATTTGCTTTTATCAATTTTGATTAAAGTTTTCCACAGGTTTTCAACAACATTTTCCACAGGAAAAAATATGTAACTAAAATAACTCTTGATCTCGCATTTCTTCGTATTTTTCGTCCGCATAATCATCTAAATAATGGTCACGCTGTGCAGTTATTTCTGATTCATTTATGCAATCCTCGCAGTATATATATCCACAAATTTCGTAACATGTTTCTCCATCATAGATTTCTTTTTCGCAAGAATCACAGTAGAAAACAACTTCTCCGTTACAACGTCCGCAACCATTGCATTCTTTGCTTTCATTAAAAACACAATGATAAGCCATATCAACAAACTTTTCCTCCGTGTCTGTATGGTCGGGACTTGTTAAACTCATCTTTTTCTTTGATTGCCTTTTCAATGTCGATACCAGCGTAACCGCAGTAGTCAAAGATACGAATAATTACATCTGCAAGTTCAGATGGGATTCCTTCCGGCTTTCCGTCTTTTCTGTAATATGTTTCAGTTGCAGCATGTCCGTTTCTGTATTCTTCCAGTGCTTCCGATACTTCGGAATGGATTAGTGCGACGATTTCCGGAAACTCTCTTTCTTGTTCCCACCATCCATGTTCAATTGCATTCTTGTGAATTTCGTGTGCTGCTTGATTGATACCGTTCATTTTTTATTCCTCTCTTACGCTTTTCTTCCTCGTTTTTTTATTCCTTCTTTTGCTGATTCTTCTGCTTGTTGTGCGTTGTAAATTCTGCGACCAGATTGACCAATTTTGTTCGTCAGTCCTTTTCTTAAGTCGTTGTAAATTGTGTTTTCGCATCTACTAAGCGTTTGTGCGATTTGTGCAACACGAGTTCCATTGTTATACAATTCTTCAATCTTTTTACGATCTTCAAAAGTCAAAAATTCATATTGCATATGTTTTACGTTACCTCACTTTCTTTTGAAATTTAATATAAGAACATTTTGTTAATTTTGGGTTGTTTTCCTTTCTACATAAATGTTACCACTTTCATTTGGAAAATGCAATAGTTATGGATAAAATAATTTTGTAAATAAATTATGAATGGCAAAGAGACAGTTTTTTCAAGTGTTGATCGAACAAATATTGTGAGGTTTTCCAACCAAGAATCTTTCGTGGATAATTGTTAATCCAGTCCTGCACATACTTAATATATTTATTTGAATATTTATTCAAGTCCGTACCTTTTGGAAGAAAACGGCGTATGATTTTATTTGTATTTTCGTTCGTTCCTCTTTCAGATGCACAATATGGATGACAATAATATATTTTTGTTCTTTTATGTCCTTTTTTGATACAGGATTGTTCCATTTCCACAACGTTGGAAAACTCTGAACCGTTATCCACAGTGATGGTGTGGAAAACCTGTGGAAAAGATGTGGAAAACTTTCGTTCGAGCGCGTTCAATGATTTTACAACACTTTCTGCTGTATGATCTTTCATCGGTATAATAATTTCTTGTCTGGTGAGACGTTCCGATAATACAAGGAGCGTCTTTTTTGTTTTTTTCTTTCCAACAACGCAATCCATTTCCCAGTGTCCAAATGTATTTCTTTCATCAATTTCTTTTGGTCGTAACTCAATACTTTCTCCGTGCGGGCATTTTGCTGCACGGATTTTTTTGTATTTTCTTTTGTGTATCCCTTTCATTGGTAAATCTTTATTTGTCAATTTCAAAAACACGCCTTTGTCGATGTAGTTGTATATCGTTTTTACACAGATCGTTGTATCAAACACAAGTCCTTTTTCTTTGATTTCTGCGATCACGGCAGAAGGCGAGTATTTTTCATTGCAAATCTTATCCTCAATAAAATTTGCCAACTTATGATCGTTCCCTATTTTCAAATCTGCGCCTTTGGCAGACAGATGTTCCCTGTATTTTTGTTCAGAGATATCCGGCGAATATCGTTCTTCCGTTGTATAGTCACTGTTCAAATGGGTATATCTGCCCCTTTTGATTTCCTTGTAAACAGCAGACAAAGAGAAATGCAATTTTTTTGCGATTTGTTTAATTGGTTCTCCGTCTTTCAACATTTTTTCTATCTTGAGCCTATCCGTCCATGTAAAATGTTTGAACATATCAATTCCCCCATTTGGTTGTATTAACTGCACTAATTATATATCTTGAAAAAGTAAAATGCAACATTTTACACAAAAAAGATATTACGAAATTGTAAATTTTAGTATAAAATGACCATTTTGGTAGATATCCTCTTTTAATTGAACCACATTTTGTAGTATAATTGGGCATCAAAAGAAAAAGGGGAAAATGTAATGAATGATTGTATCTTTTGCGGAAAACAATTGTCCGAAAAAGAAGAAACAATCGGATGCGGTATTTGTATCGACTGTCAAAGCAAACATTTTTCCAAACTGGAAGAAGAAAACGGTTGCCATCTTGCAATCTTTATTTGTTGTGCAGCCTATGACATTCCATGTGATCCATTATTATGTCCCATTGATCTTGTCAATTTTGACGGGAACAGATGGGAAAAGTATATAGATATTCTCTTTGAAAACGGAGAACTCGGAGGAAAAACAGAAAAAACATTTTTCAGCGGTGTGTGTGATATTCGGCGCGTGTTCGGAAAAAATCTGTCAGAATCAGATTTTGCGCGTTATATTTCCGTTGAGCAAGAGCGAATCGGTAAATTACCGGGAACGCCGGAACAAAGAGAAAAATGGGGTATGGAAGATGGGTATACCTCAGAAGAATACGATGCCTTAGATCGTATGTATGAAAGCCGTCTCAATGGTTTTCGTGGTCAAACGATTACAGAGCAAATGATTTATACCTTGGAAGAAGTTGCAAAATGGCAGCTTGTATCAGACAAAGCACGAAGGGCGTCAAATACAAAAGAAGCATTGGACGCATTGAAAGCGGTAGACAATCTATTGGCAAGCGAAGCCATGAGAAAAAAAGACGAAAAACAGGTTGAGAATTTTCGTCCGGACGCATGGATCGATGCATTTGAAAAATCCGGACTGATGAAAGACGGAGATTTTCTATCAATACCGGAAATGCAGAACGAACTAATCAAAGTGATGCGCGGAAAAGGATATAAACAGACGCTTGATGCAGCGCATCAATTAGAGATGAATATTATCAACAATGCACGGAAAAATGCAGATCAACCAATTGTCTATGAGCTACCGGAATACATGGAAGTAACAGACGAACTGCAGGAATTTGAAAAAGAGGAAAGCGAAGAGGAAAAACGTGCAAAACGATATGCACAATTGAGCACGGTACGGATTGATAAGAAAAAACAAGGAAAACCGCGAAAAAAGGGATGAGAAATGGCAAGCGGATATAGATATTCAAAAAAGCAAGGCCGCATGGTGAAAATAGAGACCGAAAAAGGATTTGATTATCTTCAATCAAATTTGACCGGCGGCGCATATTTGATATCTTTTTTCAGAGCATTTCCAGACCGTTTTCTTGATTTGATTGAATCGCCCAATGCTGATTTTACATTGGAATTGCCTTCCCGTTTGATTTTACGTTCCTTTGCACATTACAGAAAAACGATGATCACCTCGTCCAGAGGACTTGGTAAAACATACGATGTCATTCTATCTTGCATGACAGATGGTGTGTTATATCCAGGAACAGTCATTCGTTATTATGCACCCAGTCAAAAACAGGCAGCGGAACTCGCACGAAAAGCGTTCCGTCAAATTGAGCGGAACTATCCACCATTGGCAGAACTGTGGAAAGTAAGAAGCGAAACAAAAGACGCGTTTATTATTTACACGGATTTTGGTTCTGAACTTGCAATTGGTGCCATTCAAGGTGGAAACTGTCACATGCTTGTTGGTGAAGAAATTGGACAGGAAACCGACCCGAAATTTGATTTTTCAGATTTTGAAAGCAAAGTGATACCGACATGCCGCTTGAGCCGAAAAGTAAATCAAAAGACAGATAAGACGTTCTTTTCCCCTCATTATAAGTACATTACCAATGCAAGCCGCAGACAAAACCCGGCGTGTTACAAATATCGTGCGGACACCATGAAAAAAATGATATATGCGCCTATTGGAGATGGTTTTTGCGCAGATATCTCATGGGAAATGTCTGTTTTATTTGGCATTCGAGATGAGACATATGTTGAAGAACTAAAAAACTCTATGACACGAGAAGATTTTCTTCGTCAAATGTGTGCAACATATACCGGGACAGCGGAAAATCCAATGGTCAGTGATGAAGATTTGTCACAGAGCAGAACATTAAAACGGATGGAAAGCAAACACTGTGGTGACAAAGACTGCATTTATATCATTGGACATGACGTTTCCTATGAAGATGGAACAAACAACGCAAAGTGCGCGGATGTTGTTCTAAAGCTTACCAGAGTTATTGATGAGAAATCAAATATAAAAAGAGACAAATACAAAAAGGACATCGTTTTTGTTGATAACTACCCGCCGCCAAAAGATGCAGCAAAACAGGCAGAGCGTCTAAAAAACCTGTGGCTCAGATACACAATGGATGGCGCGGGTGCGACATATATCGTGATCGACGCCTGGCAGTATGGTAAACAGGTCATGAACGAGTTGATAAAACCATCTGCTGACAATATCCCACTTTGTTGCTACCAGCATTTGGAAAGCCGAGAATTAGAGCAAGAAAACGCTTTGCCTATCATTTACCCTGTCAAAGCCGGCGGTACAGGTACAAGAGACCCTGATTGGGACATGATCAGATATATCCGTGTTGAATTTCAACAAGGGAACATACGTATGCTCACACCGGATGTTTTGGATGGACTGGAACAATATAAAAGACAACATGGTATCAAAGACGAGTATGCAGATGCTTCTATCTTGCAGCCTTATTACCGAACAAATGAATTGGCTGAACAAATACAGAATTTGATGGTTGCACCAAGTGGAAAAGGATACAAAGAGGTTCGTGTATCAAAGTCGATTCAAAGAGACTCTTGGTCAGCTTTGAAATACGCTGTTTGGTTTGCATCAAAATTGGAGCACACATTGGAAGTAGAACACGCAAGAAAAGAATCTGCATGGAAAGAAGAAATTCAAAAGTTTTCGAATGGAAATACAGATTTGATACCAGCATTCGTTCCATCTTCTAAAGACATTAGATCGCAACTTCTTTCCTTGCGCCGGAGGTAAATATGGAAAAATATTCTCTGTACATAGGTCCTTTTTGCAGAACAAATGACATGTACAGCTTTTACAACGGTAAATACATGTTGATCTATACGGATCAAAAAGCGCCTGTTGGATTTGTAAAAATTCCTTTGGAAAAGGAAAAAAACATCACGCCGGACGAGCGAGCATGGTTACTGTCATGCAAAATGGAAATCAACAGGAAAGCAATGAAAGAAGCAGAAGAAGAATATTCTGATATTTTGAACTCTTTTGTAAATTTGTTAGAAGAAGAACTACAAAAAGCATCAAAGGGGGTGAAAGAAGATCATGAAGCGTGAAGAAAAAAAAGAAAACAAAACGAACAGTTATGGATCTGTGGTTGAGCGGTTCAATAAAATCGCACTGCAATATGCAAACAGCGTACCACAAGCTGGTATCTTTGATGCGTTCACACATGCAGGAATTGGTTTTGCAAATCAGCCTCAAATTCAAAACGAGAGAATCAAAGCAATTTCTTCTTTACCCGCCGACTATTCCAAAGAAGATATTGGAGATTTTCTGAGAAATCCATATTCCAATGAACAGCCGTTACGTTCCACAAGTGAAGTGCTGCGGTGGACAGCATATCCATATTTCAAAATCACGAAAACATATGCGGACATACCATCCTATCGGTACTATACAAAACCGCTTTATGTAAATTCGGAAGATGTAAAATCAAAAGAATTTCAACGAGAAGCTATTTTAATTGACAAACTAAACAAAGAAATACGACCGGAAACAATTGCGCATACAATTACCGGTCAAGCGGTAACAGAAGGAAAAGTAATATATCAAGTACGTTGTAAAGTAGATAAATCTCACAACAAAGTACCATATGCTTTTTTGCAGCAGTTACCAATCGATTGGTGTTGGCTGATTGGCAGGAATAACGTGAGCGGATGGACTGTCAGCTTTAATATGATGTATTTTTTGAAACCAGGTACAGATTGGAGACAATATGGTGATTTGTTTTTACCGTATCTGGAAGATTTTGAAAAAGCAGTAAAACCAATATCAGACGGAGATCATATCGCGTCATATGATCCGCATGTTGTTTATTGCTCTGATAAAAGATATCTTGTCAATGAAAATGCACTGAAAACAAATGCAGAAGGAAGTCCAAAACTCTTTTATCAAAACGGACGTTGGTTCTATTATGTTTCTTTGCCAGTTGAACGCGTTTGGTGTTTTGAAATTGACGATACTTCACCGGCGATTGCAAGTCCTCTATCAGGACTTATGCTTACATACTCTCAACAAGCGGATTACGAAGCCGCGCAGCTTTCTCTTCTTTTGAATCCGTTGATCAAAATATTCACAGGTGAAATTCCTTATTTTACTGATACCGGAACAGAAAAAGAAGATAGTTATAAATTATCCATCGGCGGTCGCGCACTGTACGAAGCATTTTTCAACGCTCTCATGAGACAAAACAATACGGGAGGAACAGCGTTCTTCACCGCACCGGTTGAAAACATAAAATCTCATGATTATGCAGAAAGCGCAAACGCAAATGAAATATCTTCCTCTTTCAATCGGTATGCCGGAAGCAAAGCCGGATTGTCTGCATTGATACCTGTCGACGAAGATATCAAAGCATCACAAGTAGAAGCAGCGAAACTTTTGGAAAGCCGTTTTTGCGATTGTATTTATCGTCAATTTGAGCGGATGATGAATACCATTTATGAATCTTTGAATCTCAAATACGACTGGTCGTTTGTATTTTTCGGTTCTATTTATAATGATCAGACAATACGAGAAAATGCAGAGAAAGCAATCGCACGTGGAGATACTTCCGCATATTTTATCCTGTCTGCTTTAGATGGAGATAGTATTCTTGATAAGTTTTCCATGATGAATACCGTAAACAATTCAGGTATTTTGGAACTGTTGAAAGTACCGCAAACTTCATACACCCAAACAGGCGGTGAAGATGAAAAAACGGGACGTCCAACGTCTGACATGGACGATGAAACCGATTCGGAAGATACCATTGATGCAAGGGAAAAAGCAATTGATGAGGGGTGAGTAGATGAAGAAAAAGGATTATTACAATTATGACAATCCAAAATTCAAACCGTTACGTGAACCAATGCGGGAAGTCATGACAGCATATGGAGAAGCTGAAAGATTTTTTGCTTTGATAAAAGAAATCACATGGTATCGTTTCGGAATGAAGTCTCTAACAGATTATATCCATGCATTGGAGCATATACAGCCGGACGAAGTGGATACATTCAAAGATATTTTCGCAGAAAACGGATTGAGTGTAGAATATCCACCCATTGGAGAACTCACAGAAGAATTGAACGATTTAGATCGTGTATTTGAGGTATGTGTTGGAATCATAGACCAAACAGATATTTCATTAAACAATATCATCATTGAAATCGACACGGAAGTACCGGAATTATCTGCAATGGCACGTTCTATTGAAACGTTGTTGATGAGAAACAGTAAAAACAGAACATTTTTACTGGAAGCATGGGCAATGTGGGACACAGAACCATCTTATACATCGTTTGATAATTGGGTTGAAAAGCATGAACCGTTCACAAAAGAAAATGATGTGGAAAGCGAGGAATATGACGATTGAGCAAGTATAAAACCAGAAGCCCGGACAACGGAACCCGTCTTTTATCCATACCCGCAAATTTACGGGTGATGGAAAGCGGTAACCGTTGGAGACGAAAAGTTGAATTGTGGCTTTTGAATGATGATATAACGGGAAATAAAAGCCGTTATGAAAACTTGGAAGCGCATAAAAAATTATTTGCGCAGACGCCGATTTTAGTTGCATATGTTGGTAACAAAATCGGTGACGGTCACAATTTTCGAGAAACCAGAGACGAAAACGGAAATGTGACAGCATCCTTTATGGATGACACGGCAGAGCGGATCGTCGGTTATTTTTTAGATGAAAACGATATCCGAATGGAAGTCGTGGACGGAAAAACATGGATCGTTGGAACCGGATATATATGGAAATGGTACGCACAAGAATTGGTGAAAAAGCTGCAAGAACAGGGACTTGCAGGAATGAGCGTAAGCATCGAAACATTGATCACCAAAATGCGCATGGAAGGAACGACGGAAGTCTACGAAAATTACGAAGTCTTGGGAACAACGATACTTGGAGAAGATGTACAACCGGCAGTGGCAGAAGCAAATATACGGTTGCTTGCATCTATGGGACGAAGTGACCGTGAAAGAATGACATTAAAGGTTGCTTCCATTGCCGAGCAATTTACAGAAAATCCGCAAAAAAATAACGAAAAAGGAGTGAGCCAAAACGAGATGAACGCAAAAGAATTGGAACAAATTTACAATGGTTACAAAGTGTTGTCTGCAAATGAAAATCAAATTGTTTTGCTATCCGAAAATGAAGAAGTGTTCATTTCGCATTTGACGGAAGATGGAAAAGCCGGGGAATGTGTTTCTCTTCAGTCCATCGAAGAAACAAATGTGAGTTTGAATGATCAACTTTCGTCTGTGAAAGCCGAAAGAGATCAGCTAAATGAAAGAATTTCTTCTTTTGAAGCACAAGAAATGAATCAGCGCAAACAAGCTGTAAAAGATGCAGTCAACGCGCGTTTTGCGTCCATTTGTGAAACATGCGGAAACATCTTTGATCAAAGTATTTGTGAAAGCATGTTGACGGACGAAAAACTAACTTCTTATGCAAGTATGGTTGATGAAAACGGTAAGTTTTGCGGTGATATGGCTGCATGCCGTGATTTGGATGCGACTTGCATGGAACAAATGATGAAATGTAACAGCCAAAACAAAGAAAAGAAATTTTCTTGGGAAATGGATCACACATCCAATGAGGGAGAAGATCAAGATTTTCTATCCCGCGCAATTAAAAATATTTTAGGATAACGAAAGGAGAAACAAAAATGGCATTTACGGCTAATACCATGTTTGAGGTGACTGTTTCTAACAGCATCCATAACAGTACACAACATGTTGCCGGCATGTTCGGTACTTATGATTCGAGCTTCACCGGTGCAGACTGTTCCGCTGGATTCTTAGTTACTCCAAAGGCACTGATTCCATCGGAAGGATATGAAGCATTTGATATTTTGAACGGCAATACTTGGTACATGATCGCAGCAACCAATACGTCTGGTAGCGGATACGATCACACCGGCATCTATGCCCTTGATGTATATGATGTAAACAAAGTAATCAGCGGTGATTTACAGTACAACTTGGGTGCCAATACACTTGGTCTTGGACTCCCCAGCGGTGTACGCGGCGATTTTTGCGAATTGATCATCGGCGAACAATACACGTGGGGTGCCGGTAACATTTCAGGTTCTGCTCTGACCGCTGGTGATAATTTCTACATCAACAACGGTGTATGGACAAAATATTCATCTCCCAGCGGCATTCAAGGTTTGACAGCAACCCTGCTGAGAACAAAGAATGTAACCGAAGGTGCATATGCAGGTCAAACAGGTTATGTCATGAAAATCACCGGATTTTTGACCAGTGGAACCTGATTTGAAAAATAAAAGAAAGGAGAAATGAAAATGAGCTTGAAATTGAACTCTATCAATCGTGAAGTGTTTGATGCAAAAGACGCAGAAGAATATAAAGTCTCTTTGAACAGTCAAACATTATCGAGAAAAGAAATTGTTGCAACCGGTCGATTGATTGCTGCGGAATACTGCGGCAGTAAAATCAACGAAACACCACGTTCTGAAAAATATGTATCACGTCTGAACGGAATCAGATATGGTGATTTGTCCAGATCGTTCAACGAGAAAAAGTTTTTGTTCTGTGCCGCACAGGCGTACAAAGCAAAAGGAATGGAACCGGAGAGCGATTTTAACATTGTAAAAAATGATCTGTCTCTTTCCCGTGACCAGACGTTTTTGGCGACGATGGCTGCCATTGACCGTGATGTGTTGCAACCTTTGTTGTTCCGTGTATATGACGATATCAGCACGGGTGGATTGATGCAATGGGAATCTGTTCCGTTTGGTGGTACAAAAGAGATCACGGTACGTTCCAACGATGTATTCCTGTTTGAAGATTCCTCTTGGGGCAGCGGCAGAAGCGCATCATACAACTATTTGTACGCAAAAACAATTACGCTGAACCCGAAAATGTATGCTTGTCAAGCAAAAATTAAATGGTATCAGGATGTTGTGAACGGTGATCCGGGCAACTACTATGCTGCCATTATGGGTGGTATGTGGAATAAGATTTATGCAATCTTTATGAGCCAACTCACATCTGCTGCTACCAATACTACTTATATTCCTACTGCTTTGACTGCTTCCACATATTCCTCTGAAAACTGGAACAGCATTACGACAAAGGTTGCTGCTGTCAACGGTGTCCGCAGACAGGATTTGGTGGCATTTGGTACGATCAATGTTTTGTCGAACATTTTGCCAACGGATGGAAGCGGTGCAGCAATTGTTGGTTTGCAATATGGACTGGGAGAAGAATGGTTCAGACGCGGATTTTTGCCGAACGCAAGCGGCGTACAACTGATTGAAGTATTGCCGGTTGTTGTACCCGGCACGCAGAACACAACGGTTAGCACCATTGATACCGGTGATAATATCTTTATCGCTGCAAAAGGCGGTTATGGATATGCACCTATTTATGGTGGTTACTATGAGGGTTCGCCTATCATGTTGACGGCTACGCCGAGCGAAACCGCAGACTTCACCATTGATATCAATGCCGGCGCAATGATGGACTTTAAGACGGTATTTGCATCTAAAGTTGGCGTAATTACAAACGCCTAAATGATCATCGGAATGTGGGGCGGCATGCTCCCGCCCCCATATCCGACATATAAAAGGAGATTGAGAAATGGCGCAGCAAAAAACAACAAAATCTACAAGAACGTCAGCCCAGAGAAAACCTGTAGAAACAAAAGCGACGTATACAGAAGAGCAGCTGCAACAGGCAATTGCGAAAGCGGTACAAGAAGCATTGGCTGCGAGTGCTGCAAAAACATCCTGTGCAACCATTCAAGTCATTCCCGAAGAAAAAGTAACACTCATGTACATTGGCGGTATGTCGCGCGGTTGTTCCGTGAATCTTGGAATTTTCGGGAGAATTACAAGAGATTGCGGAATCATTGAAGTACCAAAAAAAGCGTTCATGAACGAAGCGAATCGAGTGGTAGATTCACTGTTGCAAAGCAGAAAATTGCTTGTGATTGATGGATTGACAGAAGATGAACGAACACGATTTGGTGTTTCATACAAAGAAAACGAACTATTGAACGAAAAGACATACCAAAAACTATTAGACTTGCCAATGGAAGAATTAAGCGCGACATTCAAACTGTTGTGTGAAGAACACAAAAAAATTGTTGCAAAGGTGTTTTATTCCGCAGCGGAAGAGGGAGATCATCGTGTTTCTCTGGAAAAGGTAAGAACATTAAATGATATTTCAAAACAAACAGACAAAGATGGTCTATTCAAATACTTACTACAAAATATGGCTGAGGAAATATCCAAATAAAAAGAGGGGTGAATAAAAATGGATGTAGGAATTGTAGGGGTTGCGGCAATTACTGTTATTTGCTATTTAGCAGCACAAGCGCTGAAAGCGACAAAACTGAACAACAAATGGATTCCGGTTTTATGCGGCGTAATCGGTATGGTGCTTGGTATTGTAGGCATGTTTGCGATGCCGGATTTTCCGACTAATGACGTTATTTCATCCGCTGCTGTTGGTATTGTGTCCGGTCTTGCCGCGACAGGTGTCAATCAAGTGTATAAACAAATGAAGAAGTCACCAACAGAAAGTGGGGAAAGCAATCGTGGAAATACTTGATATTGTTGTAAATTGGGGGATTCCATGTTTGCTTGGTGCAACCGTAGCTTTTTGTTCATCAAAATTTACGGTTGGAAGAAAACGTCTGAAATGTTTTTCTGTTGGTTTGCAATGTTTATTGAGGGCAGATATTCTTGATCAATATAAACACTGGGTCGATCTTGGATATTGTCCAATCCATGAACGTCAATTTTTGGAAAAAGAATACAATGCATATCACGGACTTGGGAAAAACGGTGTGATGACGTCTGCTTTCCATCATATTATGGAACTTCCGACAGAACCGCCGAACCAAAGCAAAGAGGGGTGATATCATGACGCCTTTGCTGCATGTTATCACAAAATATTGCGCACCGTATGTAGACGATTTGCGTTTGAATGAACTATCTTGCACGAACCCGGCGCTCTATGCGCGCAAAATGTCGCAATATATGATTCCAGCAATCAGCTTGTTTACCTTGCCGGCAGAAATGCAAACGTATTTACTCGGGACACAAGATCATCCGCAATTTGTGGAACCGACATACAACAGCACGTTATACACAGTTGCGAATGAAGAAACAAGCAATTTTACCATTGATCTCGGAGAAGATTTTACCGGATATGAATTGTTTTGCTGTTCCATCCGACAAACGGATGAAACCGGAGATATTACCAACACGCGGGTGGATGCAGCTTATGATGCACAAACGGGAAGCGTGACAGTACCGGCGACAGAAGAACAACCGATCACACAGGGTACCGTTCTTGAAATGGACTTTTACAAAGACGGGATGTTTGCACAAAATTTATCTTCTCAAATTCAAAATATTCTGGGCATGTGTTTTCAAATCGTGTGGCAGGAACGCTTTAGCATGGACTGGCTCACGATGGTATCCAAAGCGGAGGATAAGTCGTTCTATGAGCAAAACCGTGCGAACAAAATTCGTGCGGACACGGAACGATTAGAGATGCTGCGCCGACAACTTGCGGGAGAAATGAGACGATTCGAGGAAAATCTATACAAAAACAATTTTGCGCTCCAACACTTGCAATTCCCGCAGACAAGCGGTGTGCTACCGTCAGTATATCCGACATATGAAGGCTCCTATCATGTGATACCGAAAGTAACAGACCAAGTGCTGCCAACCGAACAAAAGGTGATGGCGGACGATTTAACCGTAGAAGAAATACCCATTTACGAAACAAGCAACGAATCAGGAAAAACAATTATTATTGGAGGTAATTAACATGGCAACCAATCAAAAAATCAACAAAGTCGTCTATGGCGGAACCGTTCTGATCGACTTAACGGCAGACACCGTAACCGCCGACAAAATTCTTGCTTCCTATACCGCGCACGATAAGAGCGGCGCCGTGATCACAGGTACATGTTCATTTGACGTAGATTCCACCGATGCCACTGCAACCGTGAGCGAAATCCTTGCGGGCGCCACGGCCTATGTAGGAGGAGAAAAGCTGACCGGTACCATGCCCAACAACGGCGGCATCACAAAGACCATTGATACGGCAGCGCAGGTGGTTACCATCCCGCAGGGTTATCACGACGGCAGCGGTAAAGTTTCGATCAACGCGACCGAACAGGCAAAATTGATCGCTGGTAATATCAAACAAGGCGTTGAAATTTTGGGCGTCACCGGTACTTTGGAGCCGTCCAGCGATGTGACAGCGCAAGCAAAAACCGTCACGCCTTCCACAAGCCAACAAGTTATTCTGCCCGATGAGGGAACCGACTATCTGTCTCAAGTCACGGTCAATGCCATTCCGTATGTCGAGGTAGACAATGCGGCAGGCGGCAAAACCGTCACCATCGCGGGTGATGCGGCATGACAAAAAGAAGCAAATCACCGACATCGTCTATGGCGTTTGAGCAGGCCGAAAAGGCCTGCTCAAAGGTGATCTACGCTGGGGAAACGCTCATTGATTTAACGGCAGACACCGTCAGCGCGGAACATCTGGAAGAGGGATATACCGCACATGATCGAGCCGGAAATTCCATTGTTGGAACGCTGCAAGTCCCAAAGTCTGTGCAGCCAAAGGACATCAATTTTTATGACTATGACGGAACACTCATAGATTCATGGACTTTTGATGATTTATACCACGCGTCGGATCTTCCACCCAATCCATCCCATGATGGGCTTATTGCACAGGGATGGAACTGGACGCTGCTTGATTTGATAACCAAAGTTTATACGCAAAGACTCAAGATGAACGTGGGGCAGATGTACGTCACAAGCGACGGGAAAACGCGTGCCTATATCACCATTTATGATACAGCAAGATCGAGCATCATTGTTCATTGCCAGTCAACGGTTTCGGGCGGAGTGACAATTGACTGGGGAGACGGAAGCGAAGTGCAAACCACTTCCGGTACCGGCTATGCGGCATATCCGCATACATATACGCAAGCGGGAGACTATGTGATTTCGTTTACGGTCAACAGCGGAGAATTGATATTAGGATCAAACGGCACGGAACCCTTTGTTTCCGGTAACGTGGTTGGATACGGAAATACGGTAAAAGAACTCCGTCTTGGAACAGGCATCACAACCATCGGCGGCGGTATGTGCTATAACTGTTACTCTCTTACAAGCATTACCATACCCAATACCGTCACGTCCATGATTAATATGGCATTTTCTGCCTGCTATTCGCTTGCTTGTGTTGTTTTGCCAAGCAATCTGGAATCCATTTCGCCCAATGCGTTTTCCAACTGCAGCTCACTGACCGTTGTATCTTTCCCGGACGGGTTAAGCGCTCTCAATTCGCAAATTTTCAATGGATGTTACCGACTGAAAAGCGCTCCTCTGCCGCCGGGGATTACCAGTTTGCAACAAGCATTTATGAACTGCTACTCCCTTTTGGAATCTCAGATCCCATCCAGTTTGAGTTCCATCGGCATCGGAACATATAACAATTGCTACTCTCTTTCTGCAATGACCATTCCGGCCACCGTGCAAACACTTGCACCCTCTGTTTTTTCGGGGTGCAGATTCATAAAAGAATATCACCTCAAAAAAGCCACGCCGCCGACCATGGCAAGCACTTCTGTTTTCAGCGGAATTGCAGACGATTGCATCATGTATGTGCCAAAAGGTTCTTTGCAGGCGTATCAGACGGCGACAAACTGGTCTGTCTATGCCGATTACATGCAGGAGGAAGCGGAATGATACGGACAGAATTTTTGAACAATCAGACACTGATCCGACATTTTTCGGATCGTGGCAAAACCATTCTGCAAATAGAAACCAATACAGAATATTCGGAAGCGGTTGACACGGTTCCGTGCAGATACACCTATCGGGAAACGGAACATAGCATTGCAGAAACATTCGGACTTACAAACGAATTGTGACAAGCAAAAAAGTCTTACGCAGAAAGAAAGGTGATACGATGTCCAACAGTCCTTTGATCACTTATACACAATTGGCACCGGCGTCAAACACATGGGGGAAGCGTACTGCCAAAATAACGAAAATCACGCCGCATCATGCAGCCGGTGTTTTGTCAGTAGAATCGTTGTGCAATATCTTTTCCAACCCCTCACGCGGCGCAAGTGCCAATTACTGTATCGGCAATGACGGAAGAATCGGACTTGTCGTAGAGGAAAGCAATACGGCCGGAACATCTTCTAATTATGAAAATGACAACCAAGCCATTACCATTGAAGTATCAAATTGCGAAAATGGAGGTCAGTGGCGCGTCAGTGATGCTGCATATAACGCATTGATTGATTTGTGTGTTGACATTTGCAAAAGAAACGGTATTGCACAATTGAATTTCACCGGAGATGCAAACGGTAATCTAACTGCTCATCGTATGTTTGCATCAACAGATTGTCCCGGATATTATCTATATTCTAAATTTCCACAGATCGCTCAAACAGTCAACGAAAGATTACAGGAGGACAAACCGATGACCGCGGAAGAAAAACAAGCGTTCAACACATTACAATCGCAAGTACAGTCTTTGATCAACGAAAACACGGAATTAAAGAAAAAATACAATGATCTTTTCGAGCAAGTCGGTGTGAAATGGGCATACATAGACGCAAATTTACCGCAATGGGCAACACCGACCATTGACAAACTATACAACAACGAAATTTTGCAGGGAAATGATCAGGGCAGCTTGGAGTTGAGTTATCAGTTTTTAAGAACCCTTGTCATTCTTGACCGTGCCGGATGCTTTGGGAACACATGGGACATATCAGAGACGGCAGAGAACGGAATGAAAAAGGCAAACGAAATGGGAATCATGGACAACGAAGATCCGCAGCGTGTTGTATCACGGGCACAAATGGCCGCAGTTGCCACGAGAATTGTCGATAAATTGTCAAAATAATATCACTACATTGATAAAACCGAGAGGAGATAAAAACATGTTTGAAGTAACAAAAGATATGCTGAAAAATGCCAACACTTATATGCCCGTTGAAATGAAGATTATTTTATCAAAACAAATCGCAAACATGTGTGTTGTAGATGCACCAACCGATAAAGAAAACGGATTTTCTGTCAAAGTAGAAGATGCCATGATGAAAAACGTACAATGTTTGCTTGTGTTGGTGGATTATTATCTGAAAGCAGATGTGAAAGACAAAATTTCAGAAAACAATGCATTTGAAATTCACAATGATATTGCATGCGGGAATCCTGTTAATCAGATTGAACGATTCAAATTTGATCCTGATACCAAACGTATTGCATTTGATATCCTGAGTGATTACAGAGAACTCAAAAAAGCAGTAAACACCGAAGTGATGAATTTGTTGACCGTATACAATGATCCATATGTCAAACTATCAAAACTGTTATTGTCTCTTGTCGACAATACAAATATAAAAGAAGCAATGGAAAAGATCGCACCGGAAAGTAACGATGAAAAAGAAGTTGTTGAAAAGGTTGATGAAACATGACAGACATTACTTCTCCATATTATCCGTATTACAAAGTACATGAAGCATATTTTGGTTTTGATCAATTCGCATATTTTCCAAAGAAGATATGCGACTATTTGATCGACGCGCCGCAGGGACTTTATACGCCGCCGGATGACAATTCCTATCCGCGCTGCCGATTGTGGAAATATCTGTATTATGACGGGTCGCGTCCGTTAGATGATCCGCTTCCGACCATACAACAAAAAATGGATGTGCTTTTCAACCCGGAACATCCGACAGAGCCGCCGACGGACAAAGGATATCGGTTATTCCCGCAACAATACATCAAGCAGTCTCAAACAGATGCACAAACAAGAATTTATTGTTATATGGGAAGAACGATTGCAAACGCACAAAACAACACGTTTGCCGCATCCGTGATCTTTGATGTGTTTACCTATTACGGGTATGAATTGAACACCAAAACCGACGTGTACAGCCGATCCGGCGCCATTGTGTCCGCCCTGATCGAATCACTGCACGGCGTTTGCATGGATGGGATCGGTACCTTTCAAATGGCAAAACAGCTGCATCCGGACAGCGGAACACGCGCCATATTCGACGGAGACACAAACGTTGGGCATGAATTGGTGATCGGGCTTGAGATGTCCGCCACGGTCAATCGTGACGTTCAGACGTTTGCAAATGCTCCGTCGTTCAACAATCAAAACAACGTCAAAATTGTGTAAAGGGGTGAAAGCAATGACAGAGATTAAAAATCTGGAAGGATACGTGGCACTTTCCTACGAAGAACTTGAAAAATACATCGAAGATGCCTATGAAAAGGGATATGCCAAAGCCAAAGAAGAATATACCGCAAAGAAAACCGTGACAAAATCAAAAGCAAAGGTAAAAACACCTGACGGTGATGTGGGAGAATACCGTGCGGCGGTGGTGACGGAACATGCCGAAAAATCAGAGTGAACAATATATTTCCAATGTAACATCTTTTTCCGACATGGTTGGAACAGACGCCAATGCGCCGATACAGTATGAAAGCCGCGCAACACAATTTCTGGCAAACAGAACAAAATTATTCATGCAACAGCGTGCATATCTTTCCACGGATTATATGTCTGCTCAAATGCAGGGACTTTTGGAAAACTTTTTTGATTGGAAAGCCGTAAAAATACGTTTATCCGATGTAAATACACAAAGACAAACAGCTTTGACCAATGCAAAGCAAGAAGATTATAAATGTTTGATGGTAAAAGATAAAAACATTAGTTATCTCCCCATTGGTGCAAAGGTACAAACAATGGGTAGCACATGGATTATCACAAACCCATCAAACATGTCCATTCCAAAAGCTACAGCAATTGTATCAAGATGTAATGTTACATACAATTCCTATGATTATTACGGAAATATTGTAACAGAACCAATGGTTTTTCAAAATATTGCAATGCTATCAAGTGTGCAAGAAAACCCATTGAATATTGTTTTGATGAACGGATATTTTTCTGTGTTGTGCCAAAACAATGAAAACACGCAAAGACTAAATGAAAACAAGCGTATGATCTTAGGAGATAAAGCGTATTTCATCACTGGTTATTCAAATTTTGCGCAAGAATACACAGGAGACTTTGATTCTTCCCATCTCCTTTCATTCACACTTCGCTTGGAAGAACCAAACGAGACGGATGATATGGTCAATCGCATTGCAGGAGGAAAAAAAGAATCGTTTTCGGTCGAAGTGACGGGAAAAACCAATCTTGTCATGTTAAACGCATCAAAATTGACTGCTTCTTTTTGGCACAACGGAGAGGAAATTCTTTCAAGTGCAGAACATCCCGTGACATTTTCATGGGACAGCGCCGATAAAAGCGTTGTAGAGGTAGACCCGTACGGCATGTTGTATCCGGTCGCCCCCGGCAGCGCTCTTGTCACGGCTACGCTTGACCAAAATCCAAATCTTCTTTGTACGGTTGGTGTGACTGTGCAATCATCCATAGAACCATATGTTGATTTTACAAGCAATGTGCCTACTTCCATTCCACAATATCAAACGGTAACATTGTCAGCTGCTTATTTTGTAGATGGTGCATCCACGGAAAACAACATTTCTTGGAATTTTTCCGGCGCAAGTACCGACAAATATTATACAAACATATCTGAGGACACATTAACATGCACAATACAATGTTTGTCTCCATCATCTCAACAACTAACTATAAACATTTCATGTAATGGAGCGGAGAAAGAAACATCTATTTTGTTGGAGGGATATTAAGGTATGTGCAGTTATATTTGCCGGTATCAAGAAAGAATGAAACAATATAAGTTTTTGTTGTGTAAAAAAATGATGAATGAAAAAGAAGATTACTGGAAAATGGAAAACGCATTGAAAGTATATTGTATTCATCAGCATCATTGTACACAAACACGAAAACAAGAAAACACACCGGAAGCAAAAAACTGTAAACTGATTCAATCCGATCAAAAATCGGTTTGAATAGATAGGTGCAGAAAGGAAAATGAGAATGGAAAAGAATCTGCATCAAAAAGAAATCAGCGTAAAAATCCGCAGAGACGAACCGATCCAGGTGTGCGGAGTAACGCTGTATCCATTGACCATGGAGCATTACGAAGAATTTATGAACATGAAAAATGTCTTGTCGATCCGCCTATCTGCTCTCCCTGTGCAGTATATGGCATATGACTACTTGAACGCAATTTTCAAAATGGATACGGATCATGCAAGCAGCGGAAAAGATACCCATATGACGTTGCTTTCCACCGTATTATATTTATTTGAACTGGCGTTGCGGATTGCGCCGGAACAAATGGAAAAAAGCGTGAACGTATCTTTGACCAAAGACCATTTGATTGATCAAATCATCGTCATGCAAAATGGAAAAAGGGTATGCTTAAAATCAAATGAATTTTCCAAAAAAATACGTCCTGTCATGGCAAGACAAAATTGCGTGGAACTTCCAGATGAAAGCGCCAATCGGGATTTGATCGAAGCGGGAATACAAAAAAGAGAATTTTACGCTCAAAATGAACCGGACATTGTATTTGACGTGGAAAAAATGGTATCTTCCGTTGCTTATTTATCGCACGTCCGTGAAAAAGAAATTTATCAATGGACGATCCGGGAATTTGAGAACAGAAAACAAGCGATTGACCGGGACAAGCGATACACGATATATGCGCAAGCGGAAATGTCCGGTTTTGTCAAATTCAAAAAGGGCAACCCGTTTCCGTCATGGTGCTTTGACAAGAAACAAAATCAAATCGGCGCGATGTCCATGCAGGAAGTACAAAAAAAATTCGGGAACGTAAAGCAAAAAACGTAAATTACAAAACAAAGAAAAGGAGAAACAAAAATGGCTTTTACATTCGGAAACAAAGATATGTTTGTCATGGGTGTTGTCGATCAGACGTTATATGATCCGACCACCGGAGATGTGATCGGATATGATCGCTTGGCAAATGACGTCGCAATTGAATACACCTTTGATTTGACCGATATCACCGGCTTTAATGAAAGTTTGGTGATGTCTATCCCGCACACGACACGTTTGACCGGTACATATACATCCGCTGCATTTTCTCTGACGCAGCGTGCGCTTCTGACCGGCAGCGAAGTCAGTTATAACGGAGTGGCGCGGGTGTGTGAAGAAATCACGGCAACCGGTACCTCGCTGACGGTGACGCAACAGCCCGCATTGTTCTACGGCCAGGCCGCCGGCGATACGACGGGTTGGTGTTATGTGCGCGAAAAAGGCGCTGCAACCGCAGACGGTACCAATTACGGCGTTGATCTGACGACGAAAGAAGTGCAGAATTTTACCGCAACAAGCGGAAAGGTATATGAGGTTACTTATTTTACACAGATGGCCTCGGCGCAGTCAGCACCGCTGAAAGCGGCGGCCAACCCCTCTGTTGTTTCCATTTCACAGAGATGGGCTGTTTATGCAGCACAAAACGGAAACAAAGAATCCGGGACACTGCAAGGATATCTGTATTTTAATGTTCCTCTGGCAATGCTGGAGGGCGACGCGGGGATGGACGGAAACCAGACCACGAACAGCACCACGTCCTACAACTGGCGTGCGCTGGAAAATGTCAACAACATGCCGGAATGCGATGTGTGTGGCACGAATACGAACAACCTTGCATATTATGTGTACGTTCCTTGCGGCGACCAAACACAGGCGGTTCAGCAGCTTGTCATTGTCGGTGGTCCGATGGCGCTGACGGTCGGTGAAGAACAACAAATTCCCGTAAAATACCTCATGCCGGATGGTTCTGTGGTACAGCCGGTTTATACGGATCTGTCCTATCAAAGCGCGCAAAGCAGTATCGCAACGGTCGATGCCAACGGTGTTGTAGAGGGTGCGACAGCGGGCGATACCACGATCACCGTGACGCTCAACAGATCAAGCGGCGGCAATTTGACGACCGTTGCCGTTGTCAATGTGACAGCATGACGCACTGCAATACGGACGTTTTCAGTCTTGACAATGTATGAAAAATACCCGTCCCACTCTGATACGGGCGGGACGGGTGTTTTATTTTATAAAGAGGGTGATAACATGGGATTTTTCCGTGTTGATATAAAGGGATTAGATACACTTGAAAAAGACTACAACGAAGAAGAAACAAACATCAAAAAGCAAATACCAAAAGCTCTTGGAATGGTTGGAAATGAAATGGTCAACCAGTTGCAAGAACATGTGACAAAAGACGTTTACGATAAATATGAGCCTTATGTCTATGAGAGACGTATCGGAAGAACCGGACAATATGCACCGATCGAATCACAAGAATATATCGATTACAATATCTCAGACAATACCCTGACATTTTCATACGAACCGCAAGGAGCACACTGGGTAGAAAGATGGAGCAATCAACACAATGGGGACAACCTGATCGTTTCCATTCAAACGGGCGATTTGGCTGGGAATCCACCGCCGCGTCCTTATTGGAACCGCTTTGTATCTGAAATGGAAAACGGCGGTATCCTCTCTTCTTTTGCAACAGGAATGAAACCATATACATTACAGACAGAGGGAAAAGATGTTGTGTTTGCTGGAAATGAAAGCATGCTGGAAGCACAGGGTAATTTTACAAGCGATGACGATGATTGGGAATTGCCGTTTTGATTTCAAAATAAAAATGATGCAAAAATACCGCTCCTGTGAGCGGTATCAGCAATCACTTAAGTGAATGTTGTATGTATGGATCAAATGTTTTTATTTTGATAATGCTGGTGTATTTCCGTTACTTTTTGAGCAATATCTCCTAAAGCAAAAAAAAGAATAGCATTGATGATACAAGCAGCTACACCTGCAAATATAAAGATACCTTTTATATATTCACTGACTGCCAAAAAAAAGAAAACTACAGCAATAAGAATAAAAAACGATCCGCAGATCCATAAACCTATTTTGCTTGCGCATGTTTTGTACATTTTTTTATTATTAATTTCTTTGTGGTTTTTTTGTATTTCATTTTTTGAATTATTTATTTTTTCTCCGCAGCTAAAACAAACAATTCCGTCATTTACTTCAGATCCACAATTTGGGCATCTCATTATGATTCCTCCAAAATAAAAAATGTGGACAATACCGTCCCAAAGACGGTAATTATGGCTCGACTGCGTTACCACTTTGTTCTATTAATCATGTATTTTATTGTTTGATTGATTGTTTTCAGTGAAATAATGGCTGTATATTTGTTTACGTATCGATTCAAAATCTTCCAAGCTAATTATTCCTTTTTTCATTAAAGCTTTATATACTTCTACGCTATCTAACATGGCTGTATTTGTGTTATAAACTATTTTTTCAATATTTCTATACATTTTCTCTTTTTCCATCTGCTCATATTTATTTGGCAAAAGCGCAAGATGAATCAACGAAAGTGGAAAAAGAAATATACCATATACGTAAAAAATAGCAGTATCATATCCTTTCCTATTTGCAATTGTTGCAGGAATCGCACCTAAAAGTAAATCAGCCAATATAGACAATATAATAATTATTGGATAAACATTTTCCATATTTTTGACCTCCATATATAAGAAATAAAAAATGTGGACGCAACCAAGGTCACGTCCACTGCAAAACGTAAGTTGGTTGAATTACCACATACAACCATTTTATGTATAGATACATAGTTCAACTTACGCATTTGCCGAAGCTAATATGTACCTATACTTTTTTATTTAAAGTTGTATGTGGTGAGAACAATATATCATATTTGGATCTGTTTGTAAATAGTTTTTTGTAAAATTATCATATTTTTGTTCGACAAAAATCTACAAAAGAAAAGGAGTATCAAAATGGCAAAAATCATTCTAAATGTCGATCTCAATGCCGCACCGGCGCAAAAAGAATTAAAAGCATTGGAAAACGCGATCAAGGGGATCGCTGATACCCTTTCCAATGTCAAGGCAGACAAAAATCTGACCGCACAGATCAACGCACTCACCAAAAATTATACGGCGCTTGCAAATGCCGCGCAGGAAGTCACAAAAACAAACAATCAAAATGCGATTTCCGAAGAAAAACTGGCACGGGAAAAAGAAAAAACAAGAAAAGCGACCGCGCAAGCCAATCTATCGGAAGAAAAGTTGAACCAAACGAGAAAAAAAGCAACGGTCGAAACGGAAAAACAGACAACCGCAACAAAAAAGAACACCGATGCGCAGATCCAAAGCAATTCAGCGTTTCTGAAAAGTCAAATTCGCTTGGCGGCGTACAGCACAGCCGTCAATCTTCTAAAATCTGCGTTTACCTCTCTCAACCAAACGCTGGTACAAACAGAGGACGCCGTGATTGCTTTGCAACGTGTTCTGCCCGAGGGATCGGCCACAGACAGCCAAATTGCAGATGATCTGTACAACATGGCGCAAAGCTACGGGCAGGCATTTGACGGTGTGCAACAGGCCACGCAGAATTTTGCCAAAGCGGGGCTTGATTATGAGGATTCTCTGAAAGCAACCGAAGCCGCTCTGGTCGCCGTGAATGTGGCCGAATTGGATGTGACACAGGCAACCGAGGGCATGATCGCCATTATGACACAGTTCGGATATACGGCAGAAGATTTAATGAACATTGTAGACATGCTGAACAAAGTGGGGGATCAGTACGCCGTTTCGTCGGACAAGCTGCTCACTGCTCTTCAAAGAACCGGTTCTACCGCGGCGAACGCCAACCTTTCTTTGGAAGAAACCATCGGTCTTGTGACCGCGCTTTCCGAAGCCACGGGCAGAAGCGGCGAAAACATCGGTACGGCCGTGAACTCTTTGATTCAATACACCCGTAAGGCGTCCTCTCTGGACGTATTTGCACAATTGTCTGACAGCGCGGCGCAGGCGGTGGAAGATTTCAGGCTGGGCGGCGCAGACATTCTGGATATTTGGCGTGAAGTTGCGACATCCATCAACAGCATGTCCGCAGAACAGGAAAATTTGCTCAACGAATGGCTTGCCACCGATGAGATGCAAAGTCTGACACAAGAACTGCACGACGAGTTGGGGGACATTTTTGAAACAGAAGAGCAGGTGTACGGAACCGCGAACACCTATCGTCAAAACTATTTTATCGCTCTGTTGAAAAATATGGATACCGTCATGGAAGCGACAAAGACGGCGCAGAATGCACAGGGGTATTCGCAGGCGGAAAATGAAAAATACATGCAGACTTACACGGCGCAGGTGACTGCGCTTACCGCGCAATGGCAGAACCTTGTCTCCGAAGAACAGGGATTTTTGGATTTCAAAAAAGACCTTGTCTCTATCGGTTCAACCGTTCTTGATGTCATTGAATTGTTCGGAGGTCTAAGAAACGCAATTTTCACCGTGAGTGCTGCGTTATTCACTGTATTCGGAGCAAAAATGATCGCATCAATAACCAATTTCTTCAAAACCATTGATCTTACATTAACAACATCTAAAATTGGGTTAGTTTTAACCTCCATTAGTATTGTTTTAGGTGGAATTACGGCGGTCGTCAATTCAATCACAAAATCTTTCGAGGAAGAAAAAGAAGCGGCAAAGGAAGCGGCTGATGCAAGTACAGAAGCATTAAATGAAACAAAAAACAACATTGAAATATTAGAAGATTTTAGAAAAAGCATCGATAATACCAATGAAAGTATAGAAAGTCTCACAAATTCTTTAATAGAGCAAGCAAAACAAATTGGATACACCACAAGCGAAGTAAACGCCATAATAAAAAAATACGAACAAATGGGGTACTCCGCAAAAGAAGCAATCGAATTGTCCTCACAAGAACTTTTGATTGAAGAATATGATCAAAAAAGAAACGATGCAAAAGACAATGTAGACAACTTAAAAAAAAGTTATGAACTTGAACTTGATATAAACCAAATAGAAGGAGAGAGAAAAAAAGATAGAGAAAAAGAAATAGATTTTTTGAAAGAAAAATTAGATTTACTTAACCAGGCAAAATATGAATCAGATCTTCTTACCGAAAAGTATACATTAAAAAAGGAAGATCGTGGTATTATACCAGAAAATGCAATAATTGGATTTGGCGTAGACACTGTCGTTTATCAACCAAAAGAAGATAGCGATGCTTATGAAAAGTGGAATAAATTTTACGAAGATTATAATTCAATTATAAATAAAACCGAAAAAGGAGAAAGAGTCCTTTTTGAAGATATTGATAATGTATATAAACATGGTATTGAATATTTAGCATACTTAGATGAAACAGGACAAAATATAGACAAAACATACGATCATGTGGAAGAAATTATCGACTATATCCGAAACACTGGTTACATACAGATAACTGTTGCTGTTGATGAGCAAACTCTATCCGATATGCAATATCGAGTTAATAAATATCTTTTTAATAGAACATTAAACGGAAATCCAATTGATACAATTGAAGAATACATTGCTTATCAAGAACAGGTAGAACAACAGTGGATAGATAAAGAATATACTGATGAACAATATTCTGCTTATCTTACTGTATTGACTGGACTATTCCCGGAATATGCAAATGCCGTATCGCAAGGGATTAAAACAACAGAAGAATTTGATGGTATGGCAAGCACTGTCATAACAAAATTAGATGATTTATCAGATAAATTATCCGTCACATCGGACGCATTCAATGAATTTTCAAATAATGGATTTATTGGATATGATACTCTTTCTAAAATAAGAGAACAATACGGCGAAGTCATTCCAGATATAGAAAACTATATAAATGAACTTGCCAAAGGAGATATCACATCCCAAGAAGTAGAAAAAACATTAAGTGACCTTACAATGGCATATATAGAAAACACTATATCGAGTGAAACAATGGCTGCATCAAATGTGGATGTAATTGCGGCTTTACTTAAAGAACAAGGTGTTTTGAATGCCGTTGAATCGGCAACATTGCTTGTTAATCAAGCAAAAGCTGAATTGGCTGCACAAAATGTAGATAATTACGAATCTTTTTTGGGTCAAGCCTATATATACGGTCTTACAAGGGAACAATTAGCTGCTTTGCTCGTTCAAGAACAAATTTATAATAATACTGAATTAAGCACAGATGATAAAATAGCTAAGTTTAATAAAATTGCCAATGCGGCTGGGTTATCAGCATTTGCGATAAGTTTAACTAATGAAGAATTAGAAAAATTAAGTGATGAAGAATTAAACAACATATTAGATGAAAGAGTGCAAGCATTTCTTGATGCATACGGACAAATTATAAATTTTAACTTTACAAATAACGGATCAGGAGGTTCCGCAAGCCAAACCGATAAATACTTAGAAAACCTCAAAGAGATCGTTGAACTGCGCCAAAGCGAACTTTCGTTGCTTGAAAAACAGGATCGTCCTATTTCTGAACAGATTGCAAAACAATATGAGATCAAAGCTGCATTGCAAGATGAGTTGAATTATCTCATTTCAATCGGCGAGGATCAGGTGGAAATCAACAATCTGCGCGGGCAGCTTTTGGATATTGATGCTGCAATCGTTGATCTGAGAAAACAAGAATATGAAAGCAGACGTTCCTATTTGGAAAATGAGCTGTCTTTGATGGAAGCACAGGACAAAAACTATCAGGAACAGACCGCAAAAATACGTGAAATTCAAGAAGTGCTGCATTTGTATGCAGATTATCTGCGTTCCATCGGCGCAAGCCAAGAAGAAATCAACGATCTTTCCATGGATTGGCTTGATTACATGGAGCAAATCCAACAGCTGCAAATTGACTATTATGAATCTGAGCGGTCATTACTGGAAAGCGAAATCGCCATACGGAAAAATCAAGCAAGCATTGATGAAATTATTTCTATGTACCAAAAAGTACAAGACTTGTTGCATCAGCAAGCGGAATATTTGCGTTTGATTGGAGCCGAACAAGAAGAAATCAACAACTTATCCAGTGAATGGTACAATATCCAGCAGGATATTGAAAGTTTGAAAGATGATGCACTACAAAGCGCACTGGAAGCTGCTACAAAGCCCATCGAAGAAGAAATCAATTTGCGAGAGGAAGCAAAGCGGAAAGAAGAAGAACAGCTTGACATTGAGGAAAAGAAAAAAGCGGTTTTGGAAGCGCAGAAAAAACTTCTTGATACCATGGCGCAGCGAAATGTTCGCGTGTACAATACTGCAACCGGTCAATGGGAATGGCAAAGCAACGCACAGGACATACAAGATGCAAAAGAAGAACTTGAAAACGCACAAAAAGAATATGATGATGCCATTTATGATGAACAAACAAATTTATTGCAAGAACAAGTTGATTGGGCAGAAAAGATTTATGAGAAAATACAAGATGGGGATGCCACAAATGAAGAAATCATTGAACTAATGAAATTTTTCTCCAATCAATGGAGCGATTCCGATGAAGAAGGAAAAAAATTCTTGCATGACGCAAACATTGTTCTTGGAAGTATCATAGGGGCAAAATATGATGATGCATTAGGTGTTTGGACTGATGCAAATGGACATGCGATTTTCAATGAAATCGGTTCTGCAATCAGTGCAAACAAAAATGAGGACGGCACGTGGCTTCCGATTGATTTCACGAAAGTCCGAGATACCATCGGAAATTTTGATGTGGAAAAACTGATGAGACAATATGAAATCGAGAAAAACCATCTGGTCAATCCCATGCAGTATATTCAATCTTTCAACAATGGAAGAACATACAATACAAATAGTGGTAACACTACATACTCTGTAAACGGAGTTAACATACCACAAAATGCATCAAAAGAATTGGCAGAAGTACTTACGAAAATCTTTGACGATATGAAACTGTACGGAAATTGAGAAAGGGGAAACAAATGGCGCTATTTCAACCAACCAATATTACACCTTCTACTTTTGCAGGCATCGGCGGAGGTACTATTGATGTAAATAATCCGGTATCCATTTCATGGCAAGTCAACGGAAACTCGCCAATGATTGGTTTTAGTATCACATTTTATAGCAATGATGATTCTTCATTGGCAGGTACAACCGGTAAAATTTCTTTGCAAAATCCATTCTATGGTACAGATGAAAAAGGAAATCCCGTTGTTTATACATACGAACCGGAAAATACAAAATGGTCAAACTGGACACTAAACACGGTGAGCGGTTCCTCTCTTTTGTCTTTTACCAATGGGAACGAATACAAAATGCAAATTACCCAATATTGGGGTCATGAAGTCGGAGAAAATGTTGTACAATATTCGGAATCTGTTTTTATAACACGGAGCGCGCCAACATTATCCATTGATCCGTTTGGTACAATCAGTGATAATACGATTACAATCGATTCAATCACTCAGACTTTTACAGCAACATACTCTCAGGCACAAGGTGATACGATCAACTGGGTTGAATGGACAATCCTTGACAATAATACAAATAAAACCGTGTTAGATACAGGAGAAATTTACACGCAAATTCTTTCTACGTCTTACAATGCTTTTGAAACAGGAAAACAAAATTCTCCACATACTTATACTGTTATTTGTACCATAGAAACAGAGAACGGCGTTCAAGCAACAGATTCAAAAGTATTCAATGTGTTATATGCAAATTCAAATGAGGGCGCAACACTCAACGTGGAATGCGGTGGTGACGGAAGCACAATCATCACATATGATACGCCGTTGAGTATCAATGGTATACCGTCTTTCCCGGAAAGCGAAGTCGCAAATCATATTGTAAATGGAAAACTGGTATTAGGAACGAATGAAAGTGTAAGCTGGTATCAAACAAGCAATGGGAATCTTTCATTTGATCCGCCGTATACTTTTGAAATTTTACAAGATATTGAACCGCCGCAGACAGAATTTGTTGGAAACTTTGCAAGCGATGGTATAGCAAATGTGATTGATAGAGACAATCAGGGATATATTGTTGTTGGAAGCAGTACAGGTGCAAGGATTTTCAAAGAACAGCCAAACGGTGTACCAATTCAAGTTGGAGAACCTCTTGTCACGCAAGCTGTAACCGGAGCGAAATTTTTTGAAATTAACGGTTTAAGAATGCTTGTTATTATAGGAAATTTTGGTACTTCTATTGCTAAATTGTATGTAGGAGATAGCGAAAATCCATACAGTTTGAGCGCAAATATCCTATCCGGCGATGTTACAGGAACGCCACGATGTTTAGATATTATACATATATCTGAAAATAACAGTACATATATGTTTATAGGTGGTAATTTCACACGAGATAGTACAGCTATATATGGTTTGTATTTTGTTTATGGTATAATGAATTTTTCATATATTGAATCATTTTCAAATTTGGACGGTGCGGTGAATACTGCTTGTTTTGGTCAAAAAGACGGAAATGCCTTTTTAATCATCGGCGGCACGTTTACAGAGCGTGCATTTATATATACCGTTCTCGCACAATCTACGGTACCGAATATAAGACAACAAATTTATGCGGATTCAAATACGACAACGTTAAGAGATCAAGTAACTGCCGTTCAAATATCTCCGTTGGAAACCGGTTTTCTGCTTGGAGGATATCTATCATCCTTTTCAAACGGTACAAATTTGCGGTTTTACACAGTATCGTATGTGCAAGGATATTTTCAAGCTAATTTCGTTGAAAATGTTGATATATCTATTTTCCAACAAAATGGAGCTTTGTCTATTGAAAATATAGAATTTGACCCATATGTAGCATCTCGTGTTTGTGTTACTGCTCAGTATGTAATGAACGCAGAATCTCCGGCTGTTTTATATATGTTTGATGGGAATCATTTTGAATATGTTACAGGTTTTTTTGATTCCAACGGTGACCCAATTGTTGCAAGATCAATAAATACTGCAAAATTTTCTGATGATGGAAAAACTTTGTATATTGGTGGAACGATTACTAATAACTGTGCTATGGTTGAGTTATACAATGGAGAAAATAGCGGAAATGTTTTATTGTATAATTATAATATCAATGAAATTCTACGTATGGGAAATGCTTGGTATGGACTGTATATAAGCATATTCAATGGGGTTCATAATATATCTTATAATGTTTATAATAGTACAAATTCAAATCAAATAAAGTTTGCATTGCCACAATCTATCACTGATTCAAACGGCACAGGAATATATGTTTACTGGTATAAAAACGGATCATACGTATCAAATTCCAATCAATCGACTGTTTCTTTCCCTATGAATAATTTGTCATCTATAACGATTAGTGGAACATCAACGACAAGTTATATTTTCATTACAAATGAAACAGGATATGTACCATCAACAACTTCCACATCTCAACCAACCAGAGATGACAATACATTGTTTTTGACAAATTTCCCCGGTGGTGCTGGATTGGAAGCCGGTATATCTTCTTCATCAGTTTTATATAGAAACGATGGAAACAGTCTTTTATCGTTATCTATTGATGCAAACAAATCATCTCAGATGAAAGATTTTGGTATAAAAAGCGGAGAAAGTTATACATACAAAATGGTATATATTTCAAACAATCAATACACCGTTCAAAATGAATCAGAGCCAATATGTCAATCATTCCATTCTATTTATTTGATGGAAGCAACACCGGATACAACTTATGAAAATGTGTTCCACGTCCAAAAAGTTTGGAGATTCGGAAACAACATGGAATTCGGTTCTGTTTCAAACGGGAATACGCCGTCATGGCTGAACAACTTCACACCGTATCGGTATCGGCAGCCGGCAACAACAAGCGGCAAAAGCGGAACACTGCAAGCGCTTCTTTCCAATGCTGCAAACGGGCAATACAACGATACCGCACAAATGATGGATGAATTGTTTGCAGCATCCCTCACAACAAATCCGCTATTTCTAAAAGATATGAAAGGCAATTTGTATATGGTATCAATCAGTGCACCAATTACACAGACTGTTGACACACAAAATGGGGTACAACAGGTAACTGTTTCTATTCCTTGGGAAGAAATCGGAAGCACGGACGGTATCGCACTCATACAACTACCAACGGACGAAGGATGGGGACAAACAGTATGACAAATAGATATATAGAATATCTTTCCGCTCTAAAAAATCCATTCAAAAAGCTGGCAAAAATTGAATTTTTGCAGCCGGATAACTCTGTGGCATTTTCTCTTGATAATAATTATCAAAGAGGATACAATACGTTGCATGATTCACGTGCATTCATACAAAGTGGTTCATTGAATGTAAGTCTACAAAACGGAAAAAGAAGAACGGCAACGGTGACGCTTGCCAACATTGACAACGCATACGATTACAGTATCAACAAAATTTGGTTTGGGCAAAGGATCAGGCTCTCTATGGGCTTGATTCTGCCCGATGGCACAGACTTTTATTTGCCGCAAGGTGTTTTCTATGTCAATGCGCCAAACAACGTATATAGTCCATCAGAACGCACCGTGACACTAAATTTGGTAGACAAGTGGTCATACTTGGACGGTTCTTTGTTCGGTAATCTTGAAAATACATATCAAATACCAGCAACAGACGGAGCCGGGACGTCTACAAATACAAATATTTTTAGTGCCATGTCATCCATACTTCAATTGTCTCGTATTGATTTTTCAAACAACGCACCGTCAGAATTACAGATCGATAATGTTGCCCCCGTTTTCACCAGCTATTATAATGGAAAAACATATCAAATCAATGATTCCGGCACGACGGCACCCATGACAGACATTCCGTATGATATTACGGTAGGAAGCGCAGACAGCGGAACATTTGCCGATGTCTTATTGGAACTCAATACCATTCTTGCCGGTTGGATCGGATATGATCAAACAGGAACATTACGTGTAGAACCGTCCCAGGATGATATTGATGATAGCAATCGTGCGATTCTATGGTCATTTGACCCGTTGGAACAAAATTTATGCAGTATTTCCGAAACATTCAAAGACAGTGAGGTATACAATGATATTATCATAACCGGTGAATCTCTTTCTGAAACTGAAATTTACGGACGAGCAACAAATTTTGACCCAAAAAGTGATACAAATGTCAATATCATCGGTAAAAAAACATACCGGGAAAACCGCGCGGAATATTGGAACCCGCAGCAATGTGTTGATGTCGCTGCTTGGATGTTGAAACGAAAAACTGTTTTACAAAAATCCATTTCAATTACCTCAACACAAATGTTTCATCTTTCCGAAAATAATCTTGTAACTGTACGAAGGACAGACAAGCCGGGAAATCCAATTGAGCGGCACATCATTCAATCTTTTTCACTTCCGATCGCAGAAACAGGAAGTATGACGATTGAATGCACATCCGTCAATGATATTCCTAATTTCACATATGAATCGTCTCAAACGGAAACGGAGAGTACAACATGAATTATAGTGAACAAATCCGAAAATCAATAGAAGAAGTTGTACGCGAAACGATTAAAAAAGAAACAAAAGATTGTTTTAGAATTTACAAAGCAAAAGTAATTACCGCACCAAACGGAACTACTTGCACAGTACAATTGATTGGAGATTCCACACAGCTTACAATTCCTTATTCTTCTGATTGCGCAAGTGTAACGGAAAATCAATTTGTTTGGGTTGCCGCGCCATATGGTTTTAGAAATGCAATTGTTTGGCAAAAAATTGATTTCAAATAATTTCAAAAAGTCCCTATCTTACATGATGGGGACTTTTATATATCATTATTTCATATCTTCTAAAGCGGAATTTATTTCCATTGCAGACTGATTCTTGTTCAATACGTACAAATAAACGTTTTCCGTTGTTCTGATTGACTTATGCCCCAAAGCGTTTTGTATCGTTCTGATTGGTACGCCATAGCTGTCCCAAAGAGCGGTTGCACAATGTCTCAAAGTATGCAAGTGTATTTCTTTCCCGGTCACATTTTTCACATATCTTTTTACACTCAAATTGATCTGCTGCGGTGTATATGCATGCCACGCATTTTCATCGCATTTTGATCCGACTTTGTTGTTTCCAAATAAAATGTCCGAAGATTTTACCCAAGATGGCCTAATGCCGCTATTCAAATAATCTTTCACACACTCTTGCGCAAATTTCGGAAAAGGCGCTTTTCTTCTTTTGTTTCCTTTTCCATGTTTGACCAATACCCATCCATTTTCAAAATCTAAATCATCCAATGTCAATTCCCGTATTTCTGAATTTCTCAATCCTGTTTGTAATGCCATGATCACGATTGCGCGTGTTCTCAAAGCAATATTGTGATGTGTTCTTGTCGGAATTGTATGTAAAAGTTTGTTGATGTCATCGCTGTCAAGTAAAGTTATTTCCCGATGTTCTATTTGCGGGATATCGTCCGTAGAAACAATATTTTCATCCGTTATTTTTTGACGAACGCACCATGCAAAAAACGTGTGAATTGCCAAAACTCGCCATAGTATGGTGTTTTGCGCGTTTCCTTTGTCATGCAAAAAATTTCGCCACTTTGTAACAACTTCCCCGGTAACTTCCTGTTCGCCTTTGTAGCCGTTTTCATTCATCCATTGTATCAGAGACGATATAGACGCGCTATATGTTGATATTGTATTCTGTGACCGGTGCAGTGATTGCATGTTGTCAACATACAATGCGGCGGCTTTTTTCATTCCATCCAAAGTCATGTTATCACCTCAATATATTACAAAAAAGTGTTAGCCTACCATCATCAGACGCGGGAGGCTGTCCCCACGTGACGGGCATTGATGCCCGTTTCGGTTTATTATTTATCAATTTTCACTTCAGTACAAAAATATTTCGAATCGATTTCCGCTCCACCGTATAAATCATGAAACGCTCCATAATCTGCATAATAATCGCCATCATCAGCATCAAAAGAATCATGTAAAGCATTGCAATATTTCAAGATTGCATCAAGTTCCGGACTGTTTTCCCATCTTCCATATTTATCAGGATTTCCAAATGCATCAACAAAAACACGTTTTCTATCATATGGACTTGATAAAATATATATCTGTACTTTTTCAAGCCAACCTGCGCCGCCGCTTTTTACTGAAAATTTGACTTCTGGAAACCGTTCGCGTAAATGTTTTCTAATATATTTTGCTACAAGTTTATCCCAACTTTCACCAGTTTTTCTTGCTTCTTCTCTTAATTGTTCGGATATTGGATTTCCACCGCCATATGGGTGCAGATCATCCGTTTTAACTCGTTCCGAAAGCGGCAAAAGTTTTTTACTTGTTTTTTTATGTTTTTGTTCCTCTTGTTTTTGTTTTTCTAACTCTTCCTTTAATATCAAAAGATTTTCTATTGTTTTTTCTATATCCATTTTATATTCCATTTTTTTCACCTCAAATATTTGAAAACATATTGATTTTTTGTTCGCTTTGCTATATAATATAAATGGGATACCCACAAGCGGGGAGCGAACGCCCCGCCGTGGTTTGTATTTCCCGATTCGGATAGCTGATTCACGAGGTCAAACGTAAAATCAGCTATCTTTTTTTATTTTTTTCGTCGTTTTCCTCGACGGCTTTTTTCAAAGCTTCCCGAAATTCTTCAATGGATCGGCATTTGTTCGCCAATTCTTGAACAAGATTGATAACAAGTTTTACTGTTGTCAATTCTTCTTCCGTCCTTTCTTCCGTTCCGTCCGCTTCCGCGTCCGTCCACCTTGCCAGGTCCAGCCGTTCGCTTTTCATTTTTCTTTCCCCCTTTCGTTGTGTTTATTGTACCACAAAAACAATGTTTTGTCAAACATTCAAGCGCATTTTGTTGTTCATATTTGTTAATATTCAAGCGTTTTTATGTGCATTGTGTATAATATAATAGTATATTACAACATTATATTAGTGCATATGTACCAAAATTATATATTTATTTTTTGTGAACACGTTCACATTTTGTCGTTTCGATTGCTTATCGTTTCATCAGTGCATAACACCATACACAGCACGCCATAGCACAATACAACATCAAGCAATAATACAAGCATGACAACATCACACAAACATATACACACAAGCGCAAACTATAAAGCAATGATCAACACTTAACACGCCGCCGCCGTGTATCACATGATATATATTTCAATCCGTTTCATCTTGTCCCGTTCCATATAAACATGATAAACAGTCGAAACATATTGAGATAAAAGAGAGCAACAACGCCGCGACTTGTCCGGCGTTTGTCTGTTCTCTTTTGTCGTTCTGGATTGTCTGTTTGATCAGTGCAACATTTTTTTCCACGCCGTGCCCGATTTTTCGTGGAGAGGGGACTATAGGGGAGAGGTTAGCACATATATATATATGATTCAGCCATATTTGTATATAATCTTAAAGTGTATAATATTTATGTATCAGCCTATACATATATATTTATGCTCTTTATGTTTATATATAAAGAGGAAAGTGTATATATATATGCATGGGTAGATGTCTTTGTTTTGCGCCTTTGTTATACACACGAGGAAGCGCAAAAAAAGTTCGAAAAAAGTTTGACGGAGTGAGCAGCAGACAAGGCGGGAAGCCTATGAAAAGTGATACCATATTGTATTATTATAGTATCACTTTGTATCATGTGGGGGGTTCTTTTCAACCCCAGAAACGGGATTTTAGAAGCGAAAACCGTATAGCTGTTCCTCCATCCGCATAAGTAGGTTAAAAAAAACAAAAAAAGAATGGACATAAATCACAAAGAGAATGAGAGTAGTATAACAAGTTGTGTAATTAAAGAATGGAGAAAAAGCGCAAGTAGTTATCGAGTGAAATTGGGGATAGATTGGTTTATGTTACAGATTGCTGGTATAGTATGTTTGAGGTGTGAGCGGGTATAGTGCGGGTGGATATTAAGGTATTGTTATATAAATAAAGCATTATATTTATATAGCTTGCATGATTTGGATAAAAAAAGAACACCCGTAGTGAGCGGGTGAACTTGTTGTTTGTGCATGTAGGGTGAAGTGCAAGGATTATGTGATATCGAAGCAATGAATCACTTTACGAAGTTAGACTTTGCTCTTTGTGCCAATTCTTTTCTTGTTTTCTCAGATAGTTGTCGAGGTGTCGATATTTTAATCCACTTTTTCGGGAGTTTATAAGTTTTGCCATATTGATTTTGATTTTCAACGGTAATTGTCGATATTTTTTCACAAAGTTTATCAAGCTTGCGGATCAATTTTTTATCACAAGTATCAATGATTGCGGCATCTTCTTCTTGGTTATAGCGGATCAGTGTTTCCTGTTCGTATTTCGTCAGATCATAGTTTGGCATGTTTACTCCTTTCCAATTAAAAACTGTCTGTTATCTCATTGATAGCTTTCGCAATTTGCCGTGCTTCTTCAGGTTTGTTTTCCGGGGAGAATGAAACACGAACGATGTTTCTGATATTTGGTATGTCTGTGATATATTCGGGCCTAAAATAAAATTCTGTTATGAGTGGATAATTATGTTTTTTATTTTTGTTATTGTTATCGCATGCAGAACCGGCAGAGATACAGATACCATATTTGTCTGATAAGATAGATACAAGCGCATCATTCTCTATGTTTGGTACAAATACAGGAATGATATGAGGTGTAGCATGTCTCTTTGTGATATAATCATTCTGTACAACAGGTTTTGCTTCTTTCAATGAATTTGTAAAGATAGAATGCAGCCTCTTTATTTTTTTTCTATTTTTATCTATGTTGTTGCATCTTTCTTGCATAGCTGCTGCAAAACCAACGATGGCTGGTACATTTTCCGTTCCGCTTCTCAAACCATTTTCTTGATTTCCTCCATAGATAAGAGGTTCTATATCAATTCCTTTTCTCACATAAAGAACACCAACACCAAGAGGTCCTCCTATTTTATGAGAAGAAAACGTCATCATATCTATGTTTAGCTTGTGCACATCAATCTTCATATGTCCTATAGCTTGTGTTGCATCAGTATGTATGATAAATTCTTCTGTATCAAAGAAGTAATGAATGAATCCTTGAACATCAGAAATTAAACCGGTAATACTGTCAACCATATTGATTGAAACAAAAGAATTGTGCATGTTTTTATTCAACAGATACGGTTTGTTTATTTCTCTCCATGACAATTTGGTAAAAGGCAGTCTATTCTCAAAAGATAGAATACGTGCAGCTTTTTCCATGGACTTGTGTTCATAAGAAGAAACATACACTTTGTCTATCCAGAATTTCTTTGCTGCATGAGCTGCAAGATTATTAGATTCCGTGGCGCCGGATGTAAAAATAATTTCTTCCGGTGATGCATTGATACAATTCGCAACGGTTTCTCTTGCTTCTTCCAGTTTTTCCTTTGCCCAAACTCCCATTGAATGCTGAGACGATGGATTTGCACCATATTTCATACATTCCATCATTGCTTTCTGAGCACATGGAAGAATCGGCGATGTTGCCGCATGATCTGCATATATCATTGTTATTCTCCTTATCTTAATTCATCGACATAACACCAAGACTGCGGCGGGCGTGTGACTTTACTGCCGCGCTTTACCCCATAATCTTTGATATAATTCAAAACCTTTTCATTTTGCGTCAGCTTCTTTTTCATCTATATAATCTCCAATATTTTAATCAAAATAGTTGTTTCTAAAAATTACTATCATACTTGGAAAAGGTGCACTGCTGTTACTATTTCCAAATCTTAATCGTCCTTTGATAAAACGAATTTCAGCTTTGTTATATATGTACTCATGAAACCACTTTGTATCTGTACGAGATGGTAATAAACAAACCACAGTTGCTTTTGATTCAGATGCCTTTTTTACCCACTTTGAGATTTCTCTACCATAAGGAGGATTCATCCAACAAGTTCCAGTCCAAGTCTGTTGTAAACCGTTTTCCTCAGGAGTGTAAAACTTTTTACACTTAGCATTTTCTTTTGTTGCACACACATCAACATCAAAATTGAACTCTTTATTTAATTTATTGAAAAAATCTTGTGGTGTTTCCCACATATCCGTTTTAGAAGAAAACATTCCTTTAGTTATCATTTACTGCACCTACTACACAACAGATTTTCAATCTCTCTATTAAGATAGAATACCGCTTTTTGCAAATCTTCAATTTCCGTTTCTTTCGATTTTTTTCCAGCTCTGCAAATATACTTTATAGCATTACCTCTATGATAATTTTATATAATTCATACTCATCGATTTCAACTTTCGTGTGATGTTGATTTGATTCATAACAATCATTAAAATAAATGCAATCTTTACAACTTTTCATTTATATTTCCTCCAACATCTCTAGCTTTTGTTTTAACTGTTTAACAATTTTTCCGCCAAACGAATTTTCTGTCATTTCAATAAACTCTTTTACAGTAAACATATCTTTGTCTAAGTCTATACCGTTTTCTTTTACAAAATGATTTCTTCCAGCTTCACAAGATCCAGTTAATCGATTATGCCAAATATAAAAATCTTTTGCTGGATATTTCTTTTCGGTGTCTGAAAACTCTTTTATAAACATATCTATTGTTTCTTCTACATCCATTTCCGCGAAAATTTTATTTTGCAAATCTTCTACCGCTTTTTTGAGTGTATCTCCGTGAGCGAATTTATTATTTCCTTTAGCTATATAGCATTTGGTTAGTGTTAAATCATCATTGACAATATATCCTTTTGCCGTATTATTGTGCACTGATGTGATTATTGTTGGTATATCATCAATGATATAGACTTTCATGCTATTATACTTACTAATGCCGAAATATAGTAAATCACTATAACCGAAACAGGAACCTTCACCGTAACCAGAACCAGAACCAAAACTTTCACCGGAACCAGAACCGGAACCGGAACCGGAACCGGAACCGTCACCGTCACCGTAACCGGAACCGTAACCGTAACCGGAACCGGAACCGTAACCGTAACCGGAACCGTAACCGTAACCGGAACCGTAACCGGAACCGGAACCATAATTTTTTCCAGTATGCGTTTCTAAAAATTCTTTTATCTTTTCCATTCAGGTACACCCTCAATTGATTTTATCGCTTTTTCAGTACACGGGATAATTTCAATGACTTCAAGTATAATCATTTCTGGTACTGTTACTGTAAATTTACACTTATTTGGTAAAGAAGATCCGTCAACTGCAAGTTGTGACAGACTGCCTGCACCCTCCCAATACCAAATACGTCTTACATTTCCGAGTCTAACTTCGGCACCTTCTTTTTCTAATAATGTGCCAAAAAATACTCCTGCCTTATTCGATCTAATAATTACTTTTTCTCCAATATATGTTTTCATTGTATACATTTTCTGCGATATCATATAATTCTTGTTTGCTTATTG
>OGNB01000219.1_pt1 | contig 46925 bp, 40 predicted proteins | sample 1573301 | NCBI WGS metagenome assembly OGNB01 (sample SAMEA2581914, study PRJEB24529) | metagenome | biome: Human gut stool | place: China | collected 2011
TATATCTATTAAAACAAAGTGAGAAGCATTTATCATTCCTCTAATGTATGTTTCTGGTAGCAAAATTCTGTTAACCAAAATGATAAACAATTTATGCCATCTGCTGCTATAGTATCAAATAACAAGAGAATAGCAAAGAATACTATTATTCTGTATCTGCGATTGATTATTGTATTATTCCTTACTCTTTACATTTCAAGACTAGTACTTGACGTTTTAGGTGTTAATGATTTCGGTATATACAATGTTGTCAGCGGATTTGTTGCCATGTTCGCATTTTTAAATGCGTCTATGTCAAATGGGGTTCAACGCTTCTTTAATGTAGATATAGGAGCAAATAATGGTAGTAATATTAGTGAAATTTATACAATTTCATTGTATATTCAGTTCATGTTGGCTGGATTACTATTCGTGATAGCAGAGTGCGTTGGTATATGGTACATCAATAATGTAATGGTTATACCTTCTGAACGACTGTTTGCAGCAAATTGGGTATTTCAGTTTTCAGTTTTTTCTTTTTTGTTTGTAATAGTTCAGGTGCCTTATGTCGCTGTAATAATGGCTTATGAAAGAATGAATTATTATGCGGTCGTTAACATAGTCGATGTCGTTTTAAGATTTGTAGCTGTTATCGCTTTGAGATTTATCCATAGTATAGATGCTTTGATTTTATATGGTATTTTTATTTTTTTAGTATCGATAGTGAATTTTGTGTTTTATTTTTCATATACCAAGATTCAGTTTAAATTTATCAAGTTAATAAGGGGATTAGAAAAAAAAATATTTAGTCAAATGATTTCTTTTTCGAGATGGAATATATTTGGATCGTTTTCCTATATGATAAAGGATCAAGGTTTAAATATGCTTTTGAATGCTTATTTGGGACCTGTTGTAAACGCTGCAAGAGCGATCTCTTATCAAGTCGCAAGTGCTCTAAATGGTTTCTCGGTCAATATTTTCACAGCCTTTAGGCCACAGTTAATGCAATCGTATTCATCTAAGGATTATCAAAGAACAACTACATTAATGTTTTCAATGTCTAAGTTCACATTTTTTCTTATGATATTAATTTCTTTTCCAGTGATGATTGAAATCGAGTACATTCTTCAATTATGGCTAGGGGATAATATACCAGAGAATACTGCATTATTTACGATTATCATTGTCCTGAATATGCTTGTAACGAACTTTAATCCTCCAGTTTCACAAGTTGTACATGCAACAGGAAAAATGAAGAAGTATCAAATTGTTACAAGCATAATTCTCACTTCTATGTTGCCAATTTCATGGGTATTTCTGCATTTTGGCGCATCGCCAGAAACAGTTTTTGGGATTAGCTTAATAATATCTATAATAAATCAAATTGTTTGTTTGATTGTCTTGAAAGGTATCTTTGAATATAGTATTAGAAAATATCTTACCGATGTAATGATGCCTTGTGTACTTGTTAGTATTGTAGTACTACCGTTTTCTTATGGTGCGCATAAGCTTATGGATGTTGGATTCCTGAGACTAATCCTTGTGACTTTAATAAATATTGTACTTTCTGCTGTAGCTATCTTTAAATTAGGACTAAATAAGAAAGAACAAAGATTAGTAACAGGAATAATAATGTTGGAAATTTTTAAAAAACACAAATAATCATGAAGATTTTTATTGCGGATTTTTTGCCAATAAAAAACAAAGGGGAAGAAGCCATTTTAAGAGGTATTCAATCATTGTATGAAGAAGCGTTCCAAGAGAATATTGAATTATATGTCTTTGGTTCTTCTGACACTATTGTAAAAGAGGATAATATTACATCTTTTCCTGTAAACTGGTGTTATCCGACTTATAAGTATCCTCAAAAATTTGTTGGCAGAATGGGGCTTATCCGAAGATTAATATGCGCCTTCTTTTTTAGATTGGGTATTTTCCCATATGTTAGCAGTATCTCGAAGTATCCAGAGGTGCTGAGTGCTTTAAAAGCAGCTGATGTCATTCTATTAGCTCATGATGGTTTTTATCATACCTTCTGTGCAGGACTTGGTTTGTATATAAAGAGAATGGGACTTCATTATTCTGTTCCAGGAACAGGCTTCCGTCCTATAAAGAAGTATAGTTTTGCAAACAAGCAATTAGATTACAAATTTTTCAGTTATTCTAATCTTAATGTTCTACGAGAAAATACCTGTTATGAATATCTTCAAGAATTGAACTTATCAAAGGGTGTATATCTATTACCTGATATGGCCTTTTACTGCAAGTCGACACCTGACGAGATCAGCGAGAGTAGAATGATAGCTGAAAAATATAAAATAGGCTTTGATAAAAATTTGAAATACATAGGTCTCACTATATGCGAGAACTCAATTTCTTTTCAAGGTAGCTTTCTGAAATCAAAACAAAAGTCTGATGATCACAGAAATTTCATTGCAAATCTTCTTGATGTCATAGCAGAAGAAATAAACTGTATATTTTTCTTTATACCGCATTGCATAGAGGAGGGTGCAGGTAACGATTTGAAGATTGCTAAAGATATTCACAAAAGAATGAGACATAGCGAAAAAGCTGTGGTTATTCGCGAGGATCTTCCTGTAAATGTTCTGCGACCTTTGATTCAAACCCTTGATTTTATGTTGGGGGAAAGAACTCATTCAATTATCAATTCGTCAAGTATGTGCACACCGTATTTCATGCTCACTTCGAGCCTTGATTTTCGCAGTCATGACATCATAGGAAAAGGCATAGGATTGCCAAGTCAGATCATTGATTTAGATGATCCGAATCTTGAATTTGTAAAACAAAGAATTGTTGATGGAATTAATAATGGAGTTACAATTATTGAGACCCTAAAAGAATACAAGAACGTAGTGGAGAATAGTCGACAGCAACTGATACGTTTACTACCATCTACAATAGCAAAAAAAACGTAATAATTTATTATACAATAAATATTTGTGTCAACAACTAATAAAGAAATGTGTTGTTGCATAAAATCATTGAGGAAATGGAGCTTAAGTCGATAAATGAAGTTATATCTAACGGTTATTGCCTTGGATGTGGACTTTGTCATGCAATAGAGAAGAACACTGAAATAGTGGAGAGAAATGGTAATCTTATATCGAATTATAGCAAGAAGGACCGAGGACATATTGCTGTATGCCCTGGTGCGGGCTATGATATCGTCGATTCTGGAAAGAGAATACATTCCGCAAAGAATTATTCTTATGAACTCGGCTGGTATAATGAGTTAAATTTAGTTCAGAGCTTAGACACCACCCTATTAAAAAAAGCATCCTCTGGAGGAGCTATGACAACAATTGCTCTCTTTATGCTTGAAAAGGGATATGTCGATGGTGTAATTTGTACAAAATACACATATGATTCACCTACTCCAAGACCTACTACATATATCGCACGAAATAAAGAGGAGTTGATAGAAGGTCAAGGCTCAAAATATTGCCCCACCAGCACACTTTCCATTCTCAGCCAATTACAAGCTGAAGAGAAATACGTTCTTATTGGAACACCGTGTCAGATAGCCGGCTGGAGAAAATACCAAAAGGAACTCAATCCGTCAATTAATATTGTCCTAACTCTCGCAAATTTTTGCGGTGGGTATCGCGATTTTAGAGAAATAGACCACTTTGTTCATAATGTTGCGAAATTTGATAGCGTAAAGCATTTTCAGCATAGGGGCGATGGAGTTCCAGGTCTAATGAAAATTGTGGATAATAATGGTAGGGAATGGAAATATCCTTATCCGAAATATGCGCAACTGAGTCCTATCCAGAAAAACAATAGATGCGTATATTGTATTGATGCCACTGGAGAGTTGGCAGATATTTCATGTGGTGACGCATGGATTAAAAGAATCACAGATACTGGTGAGGCTTGGTCTACTATCATTTTACGAAATAAAAAGGCTCAGAAGTTATTTAGCGAAATGCTCGAAGCGAAACTATTTAATCTAGGAAAAATCACAGAAAATGAGGTTGTTGAATCTCAACGTTTGAATATTACATCGAAAAAATATCGACAGTATAAGCGCATTAAAATAAAAAAAATATTGCTTCAAAGAGTTCCGGACTGGTATGATGGAATAAAGAATATGGGAGGATCTTATATTACCGAATGTGAAATTCTGTTATCGAAATATATTCGCTCTAAACTAAGCATTTTGTACAAAAGATAGCAACATAGTATGATAAATTTTATTCGAAGATATATTGAATATATACTTTTAACAGGTCTTTATATTTGGATCTGCTATTGTTCAATCACTAATATGGGCTCAAATGCTGGCATCGTGTTCTTATTATTCGTAGTTTGTATTGCGATAAAGTCAGCTAGAGCGTCATTTTGTGTGATGGTTTCTCTGTTGTTTTCATCAATGGCAAGTTTGAATATGCCATCGCCAATAATCATCTCTTCTGCAATCATCTTTTTGTTCAATTTTAGAAGGCTTAAAATTAGTGGAAAACAATTATCATTATCCAAGTTAATTATTCCTTTTTTTTTCTACTTAGTCATTCGGATTGTTTCATATTTATACACCATCAACGATGAATTGTTTAGTAGTGCAATTAATGTAGATTTCATTACATTTATCAGCATTTGTCTTGCATTACTTCTTCTAAACGACGCAGATGATGTCGCTTTTGTTGAACGATGGATAGGTCTGTTAGGAATATTGGCTACCGGATACGGATTGTACTACTTCTTAAATAACGAAACAGCATACTTAGGTGAAATTTATGCTGGTACTGATTTTGCAGGAAAGGGAGTGCTTGGAGATGATTTGATTAAGGCTTGGTTGAGGTGGGTGCCTATAGATAAAGAACCAAATTTCTTAGCTGCTTTGCTTTTGTTCCCATTGGGTTATTGGTTGTCTTTGGTATCTAATAAAATCACAGTAGGGGCAATGGTTGGCTTATCAATTACATACTTAGGTGTTCTTTTTACCTATAGCAGATCTTCATTTTTGGTATCAACCCTGATCTTATTGTATGTTTTGTTTGTGAATAAAAAAGAAAGTTTCTATTGTATCTTATTGTGTATAATAGGTCTCTTTATTGGAGTTTTTCTTTATTTTCCAGAAGTTGTAGACAGAATTTTCTCAATCAATGATAACATCAAATCAGAAGGAGGATCAGGTAGATTCGGGTTATGGTCTGAGGCCATTATTAATTTTATGTCAAACCCTATATTGGGAGTTGGAACAGGTCAAACACCAGCTTACTCGCCATCTCGTTTGGGCACACATAATCTATTCCTACAGATTCTGGGAGAGAATGGTATTTTAGGGTTTTCACTATTCTCCTTTATTTGGTTATCTGCATTTACTCGAATGAAAAGGTATCTTTTATGTAATTCCTTCTATTTTTATGCCTTTCTGGGTTATTCTATTAATCTGATGACGGTGCACAATTTTGATTTGAGAATTCCTTTCTTTGTAGTTTTGCTGTTCTATGCCTATGTGCAATCTACTAACAAACCTCAAAGTACTATTAAACGACCAGTTTACAGCCAACTGAAATCAAAGCGAAAGAGCTTATTATTCAATAAAACAGAGTATTCATCGAAATAGTATATATAATGAAAGTATTATTTGTACCCCCTATGTCATACCCTCTTCATATGGGCGGTTTTGAGTCTCAGGTAATGCACATATATAAAGAATTGATAGAACTAGGAATTGACGTTGACTGGTATAATTTATCAAACACTGAAATTCGTCAATACGATATTATTCATTTACATTCTTCGGTTACAGAGTTTTTACCAATAGTGCAAAAGGCAAAAGAACTTAGTAAGAAGATTGTTGTAACTCCTATGATAGGTAGTCCTAGATATTCTAATAAATCATATCAATTTAAACTACTTGCATCAAGATTTCCAGGTCTTTTTTATGTAATGAAGAGATTCAACCAAATATTTTCTATGGCAGATTGCTTTATTGCTCTAACCAATTTTGAGAAAAACCGACTGAGAACTATATTTAAGATTGATAAAGAGATAAGCATTATACCCAATGGTATAGATGATAGCTTTTTCTGCCAAGATGATACTTTCATAAAGTTGCCATTTACTAATTATATCATTGTGGTGGGTAGAATAGAGCCCGACAAGAACCAACTACCATTGATAGAAATAGCCAATGAATTACAACTAAATCTGTTAATAGTAGGAGAGCCCGGTATAGGTCAACAGGATTATTATCAACGGTGCAAAAACATAGCTGGGAATAATGTCGTTTTTTGGGGTAAAGAAACTAACCCCAATATCATGCGTCAACTATATAAAGGAGCTTATTTGACAGCAATTCCTAGTGTTACTGAGATGCTTCCATTGGTAATATTTGAGAGCTTATCTCAACATACCCCAGTTTTGTGCACAACACACTGTGGTATATATCCTGAACGGGTGCCAGGTTTGTTTTATACCAAACCTATAAAAGAAAAAATTCTTGAAAACATCAAAGGAATATGGAATTCTTGGTCATCTGTAGATATAGGGAGAAAAGGAATATATTCTTGGAATAATATTGCAAAACAGCATATCACTGTTTATCAAAAGTTAGTTAGTGAATAGAAGAGTTTGAGAATAAAGTAATTCTCCTAGATTAATCTGTTAGCGTCTCCAAATGCCGTATTGCCTACTCGCTGCCAACATCCTAACTTTGTTTTCATTAAATCAAAAAGCACAGTTTGTGTATAGTTACAATGAATTTGAATATTTATTTTTGCGCTACAAATTAGAGGGGGCCCTCGGGAATCTCCATAGAGCAATTCTGTTTGTCGAACAAAGTGCCTTATAACCTTTTTGATAAATGGTACAAGGACACCCGAAAAAAGTTAATACCTGTCCAGGCTTTTGGTACTCCTCCCACGGATGTGGTTTCGAAGGCAGCATCTGCACCGGCTTTGGATCAGAATCCTACATGCGCTTCCCCGGTTCTTCCGAATACCGAACTTCGTATCTTGGTGGATATCCGTATGAGCAACGGTGTGCATGTCAGTCAGAAGAATTTGGGCTATGCGGGTTTGAAGAATCTGGTAGGGAAACTGAAGGGTTTATGTTGAATATAACCGGTCTTAACCGTTTTTTCTTTGTCTGCAATTTCCACGATATGCGTTGTAAGTATGATAAGGTTTTATCCATCATTCATCAGCAGTTGAATTGTGAACCTGAAGACGGTGATGTCTTTATCGTGATGTCTAAAGATTACGTCTGATTCACTCTAATTGCTTACTTCCGCAAGGAAGCTAAAGGACGGGGCTCGCATAGATGAACTGTTGTCCAAGGCTGATGAATTTCTTTCCATGCAGAAGGCTGCTATAACAGTAGAAAAGCAGTTAAAGGATTATAAAAAGAAGCGGGAGGGTGAAGAGGACCATACACGTGACAAGGATGATTTCGATGGCACTCCCCAATCCCTCAAATCCTCATTGCCGCAGCCTGGTGGGGCTCCCGCGCAGGAAGAGGACGCGGAAACAAAATCAAAATCTGGGTGACAATCAAGTGAAATTCCTTCAGTCAGATGGCTACAATGTCTATATGTATTTGGATGAACATATGGTTGATATAGAACATCTTTGTTGCATGCCTCATGCCTGTGCGAAGTTCAAGTATGCGTTGGAGTAGGACAATGATAAGGATGCCGCATTCATATTGGAGTTTATCGGTGAGTTTTACAAACTTGAACGTGAGTATGAAGAAGGCAAGTTGTCCCCCGAACAGGTAAGGCTTTGCCGGAATAATTTAAAGACCAAAGAAATAATCATAAAGTTACGCAGTAAGCTTGACGCCCTGCTCAGTGATGATCATCCGCTCCATGTGGAGTTGATGGAGAAGGTCATAAGCTATATGAATACTTTTTGGACTCAGCTGTTCGCCTACTTAAATGACAGCTCTTATTCAATCGACAATTCCATTGCCGAACGTTTTATTCGTCCATTGGCTGTTGAGCGTAAGAACTCGTTATTTTTCGGAAGTGACAAGATGGCCGGCGTCTCAGCGGTATATCATACCATCATCTCCACTTACAAGATGCAGGGTGTGTCAGTACTGGATTATTTCAAGAGATTCCTTATCCTGATTTCGAAAAGACGATAAGTATGTCTCTATAGAAATTCTCGTATAATTCATTAATTAGAAATGAACAAATACAAGCGTTTAGGTAAAAACACGCTTTTGGTCTTCATCGGCAATGCCGGCAGTAAGCTTATAGGCTTGGTTATGTTGCCATTCTATACTAGTTGGCTATCAGTTGAGGATTACGGAGTAACCGATATAATAAATGTCTATGTCAGTTTTCTGGTTAGCATTGTCTCTTGTTGCATAGCAGAATCTATATTTATCTTTCCAAAAGGGCAGAAAGTGGAGAAGCAAAAGCAATATTTCTCTTCAGGTATTGTTTTTGTATTGCAGGCGTTTTTTGTCTCCTTCTTATTGTTTGGGACTGTAGATTTTGTTTCTTCCATATATGGTTTTTCAAACAGTTTTACGGATTATCTTTGGTTGATATACGGTTTGATGGCAGCAACACTTTTGCAGCAGTTTTTTCAGCAGTTTACACGCAGCATTGATAAGATGATTGTTTATGGAATGGCTGGAATCGTATTGACCTTGCTTACAGCTATTTGTTCATTCATTCTGATCCCTTTGAAGGGAGTTGTCGGTTATGTACTTTCTCTTATTCTGGCAAATCTTTTTACGGGCGTGTATTCTTTCTTCTTTTCGGGAAGTTACAAATATTGTTCACCGGGTAGTGTGAATAATGAATACTGTCGTGAAATGCTTCAATATTCTGTGCCTTTGATTCCAAACGGTGTGATGTGGTGGCTTGTAAATGCACTGAACAGGCCTATAATGGAGACGTATGTGGGATTACATGGCATCGGTCTGTTTGCCGTAGCAAACAAATTTCCTGGAATTATAGCCATGATATTTACTATATTTGTTTCTTCCTGGCAGATATCCGTATTAGAAGAATATGGCAAAGATGGTTACGCTAGTTTCTATAATAAGATATTCCGGGGTGTGCTTTTAATACTCTTGGTGTTGCTTGTCATTGTCACATTTATCAGTAAATGGTTAGTCTCTTTTTTTACTTCATCAGATTATTTAGATGCATGGATATATATTCCCGTACTCACATTGGGTATTTTCTTTTCTTGTGTGTCAGGATTGGCGGGGAGTACTTTTTCCGCTGTCCGGAAGAGCAGATATTTTTTCTATTCAAGTGTTTATGGAGGTTTATCTTCTATCGTTTTCAATTTTTTGCTAATACCGTTGTGGGGTATTTGGGGAGCAGTCCTGTCCGTTGTCCTGTCGTTTATGGTTATGTCGGTCTCAAGGGTTGCGTATAGTTGGACGTATGTAAAATTGACCCATATCCCCCGTTTGTTACTGATGCTGTTGTTGACTTGTATATATATAGTTTCAGTATGTTTGACGGGTAGCGCGAATAGTCTTGTTGCAGGTTTTATTACGATAGGATTATTGCTTTTATTGAATTGTGACTTGCTTCATTTATTAAAAAGGAAAATCATTAAAAGATATATTGCGAAATGAAAAAGAAGATAAAGAGGATAATAAAACAATGTTTATCTATAGGTCGGGATTCCATTAATTTTGCAGCGTTTTTAGTGGAAATGATTTTTAAGAACAAGTTGCATAATTCGTTTAGCCGAAGATATTCAGGCAAGGTAGCTATCTTGGCTAATGGTCCATCTTTAAAAGAAGTATTGCCCAAATTGCAAATGGATAAATTCTCAGATACTGACTTCATTGTCTTGAATTTCTTTGGAATGGAAGCTGTCTTTACCAGAATCAAGCCGAAGCATTATTGTCTGGCAGACCCTATGTTTTTTCATCCAAACCATAAGCAAAAGGAGGTGAGAAATCTTTTTTCTGTATTGAACAGGAATGTGGATTGGGATATGAATATCTATACACCTATAGGCTCTGTGGATGACTTTAAAGTGTTTAGTGCATTGTCTAATCCTCATATTCGGCTTGTTTCTCTTAATACCATAACTTATAAGGGTTTCGAATGCTTGCGACATTTTTTTTATAAGCATGGTTTGTCCATGCCTTTAGCTCAAACAGTGGCGAATATGGTTATTTATGTTGGGACCAATTCTGGCTATCAGCAAATTGGATTATACGGTGTAGATCATACCTTTTTTGATTCGATGTGTGTAGATGGAAATAATCGGTTGTGCAATAAAAAAACTTATTTTTATGATAATGGGGAGGTTCTTCTCAAACCAATTCTAAAAAGTGATAATTTTCAAATATGGATGGTTGGGGATTATGTGACAGCGATTGGAAGGATGTTCCTAGCATTTATCTATGGTTTGCTTTCTTTTGAAGGTGATGACCAAAAGACAATTGATTTTGCCGTTGCTGCCTCATGTCTCAAGCATACCATCAAAGGCGATTACAATCAGGTTTCTAAAGAAGAAGTTTTAGCTTTGATGATGGGCGATGCATCTGGCCGGGTAAAAAGATTAGAATAACAAAAAATTATGGATAAGATGGTAAAAAAAGAAATAAAAAGTGCTTTTTCGTTCGTTAAACAAACTGTTAAGTTTGTTTTTTTTCTTGCACATTTGCTATTTCAGACAAAAGGTAATTTGAAAAATCCCCTAAAAAAAGTGTATTCAGGGAAAGTGGCCATGCTTGCTAATGGTCCTTCTATGAAGAATGTATTACCTAGATTGACGACGGATGAGTTTAAGAATACTGACTTCATAGTCTTGAATTTCTTTGGTTCAATGGATATTTTTACTCAGATTAGACCAAAGCATTTTTGTATGGCTGATCCTATGTTCTTTCAAGAAAATCACAATCATGATAGGGTTATGAAGTTGTTTGATGATTTGAATAAGAAGGTGGATTGGGAGATGAATCTTTATATACCTGCTTCTTTGAAAAGACAATTTTTGGCATTTAGCGGTCTGCATAATAGTCATATTCATATCGTGCCCTTAAATCTTACAGTATATACAGGTTATGAAGAATTTCGTCATTATTTCTATAGGCATGGTTTGTCAATGCCTAGTGTAGTTACAGTTGCTTTGATGGCGATTTATGTAGGTATAAACTCTGGTTATAGTGAGATTGATTTATATGGCGTGGATCATACATTTTTTGATTCTTTGACCGTTAATTCAAAAAATCAATTATGCATTTGTGATACCCATTTCTATGATAAAAATAAAGTGGAATTGAAACCTATGCTTCGATGGGATTCTACAGTTTGGCGCATGAGTGATTATTTGGAAGAGAAAATGGCTGTCTTCAAGAATCATGATATTATGGCTGCCTATGCGGTGTCTCAAGGTGTACGTATAGTCAATTGTACAGAATGCTCTTTGATTGATAGTTATGAACGAAAACAAATTGACTTATAATAATGCTTCCATTGGTTAGCTCTAAATTAAGAAGTATATCTTCATTTTAGTGCTTACATATATTGAATGACTTTTTACTATTAACAAAAAGAGGACAGAAACCTTCTGAGTTCCTGCCCTCATTCTCAAAAGCAAATGGAAAAGAGTCTTATCTCCACTTTTCCCTTTTAATTTCTTGGCACTGTCTTCGTTGCCACACGGTCATCACCTTTTCCAGCTCCTTCAGCTTCCACATCTTCATGAATCGGATTTCATCCTTTTCCTGTTCATTGCCGATGCTGATACGCAGCAGTTCCGGATAAAGGATTTCCACATGGAAGATTTTGGCACGCCACAGCAGTATGGACATCTGCCAGGGAGTAAGCGCATGGGTGTGTTCCAGGGTAAGCAGCATCTCCAGATAATAACGGTAAAAAGCCCGGTCAAGGACTATCAGTTGGTCTATCAGTAGTTTCATATCAGTTAGCGGTTAATGATTCATATTTATATGCCTGCCATTTCTTTCACTACATTGAAACATGGACACGGTTTCATGGGATTCAGATCATGATGCCCCACAATCAATGACGTGGGAAACAGCTCTCGCAGTTCGCGGAGCAACGCCAGCATGGCGGCTTTCTGTTCCAGCGTCCGTGTATCCGTGGGTACGCCGCCGGAAGACAAGCCTCCTTCATAGCAGATGCCTACGGAATGGCGGTTATGGTTCTTGCAATGCGCCCCCATTTTCTCTATCGGTCTGCCACGGTGAATCTCGCCGTTGCGCGTGATGTAGAAATGGTAACCGATGTCACTGAAGCCACGGTGGTGGATATGGTCGTGGCGGCAGGCTTCAAAGTCCAGGTTTCGCCCCTCAGGGGTGGCGGAACAATGGATGATGATCAGTGTTATTTTACGCATCCCGGCCGACTAAATGCAACTTTGTATACCTATGACGCTGCCTATGGCGGTCGCCACTGCGATGATTACTTTGAGGATGAGGCTCCAGGTTGATTTTCTTTTCTGATTTTCCATAAAGATAAAGTTTTAAGAGTGATACATTAAAGAATAAACAAGACAGGGGGAGGGAGTTACTCCTCCCTCCATGACTTTAGACTCCCGGTTCGTCTTTGGTCTTCAGCAGGTCTGCCACGGCTTTTCCCTCTTTTTCGGCACGCAGTGCGGCTGCCTGTGCGGCCCGGCTGGCTACGGGCTGGAATTCCAGTGCGCCGAAGATGGTTTTCAAATCCTCACCGGGAACATATTGGATATTCACCCCGGTGATGTGGGCAGCGGTGAAATCCGTCAGTTTTTCCGTACCTACACTGGCTATCTGGAGACGGAACTTGCCCAGTTCGCCAAAGTCCACTTGTTTGCCTTCGGTGAGGGCTTCCAGCAGATTGTCCACGGTGGCGGTAAGGACGGCCACCACATCGGCGCGGCTCACGGTGGTTTGTGAAGAAACACGCTTGCTGAGCTGTTTCAAGGTAAGTTCACCGTTGATTTGTGCTGTGGCGTAAGCCTTGGGGGCTGCATCCTTGTCCAGCGGATTGGGACGCAATGAAACACTGTAATTTAATGCCATAATCATTTTGTTTTTAAATGGTTACTATGAATTGAACATGACAAAGATAACACTCCGGAAAGAGGGGGTTGTGAAGAGGCGTAAACCGGCATGACGGTGTATGACACACTGTGACAGAGGGTGAGATAAAGTGAATTAAAGGTCTTGAACTATTTCTATATGTGAGCTATTTTCATTACATTTGCTATAAAGATTAACGATATGAAATTGGCAATATTACTGATAGGTAATTGATGATTTTAAGTCGAAATATGGTAGTAAAAGAAGTGAATGTTATGAACAAAGAAGAAGCGTATTCCGGCGAATGGCCGGTGAAACCTTATTATAAACGGGATCTGGCCATGGGGTACGCCCCCGATATTACTCCCGTGGCGGCGTTGAACCGTCTTTCCGCCTGGATACACCATCACAAGTCGCTTTATCAGGCTCTGCTCGATTCGGGCTATGTGGACAGACAACGCATTTTCAATTCAGTGCAAGTGGGATTGATTTTCCATTATCTGGGAAGACCGTAATTAGTGGTTAGTGGGCTGTGCGTGTACATGCATACGGTGGCGTTGCCTTATGCATACGTATGCGTAAGCCTATACTTGCCTATGCATAAGCCTATGCTTGCTAACGTGTAAAACCAATCGAGCAGCTTCACTAACCACACTAATCACTAACCACCGCATTCCTCCTCGCTCTCGTGCTCTTCGTAACGTCCGCAAGGTTGGCGGGTGTAGTACACGGTTCCCGTGCGGCATAGTTCCTGATCGCGCACTTTCAATACATCCAGACGGGTGAAGGCGCGGTCGGGTTCGTTTATGCGAGTGATGGAAAGGATGAAATCGGCCAGGTTCGCCCAGTTGGCGCTGCCCGATATGGTGTACATGTTGATGTCCTCCATCTCGTTCTTGCCGTCTATTTTCTTCAGGCTGCGCGGATGCGCCACAATGATTACCCAGATGTGGTTGTCACGCCCCCACGACTGGAAACGGGTCAGCATCGACTTGATGCTCTGGGTCTCAGTCTCGTTCTTTCCGCTTTGCGCCTCTACAAAAAGATAAGGATCTATAACCAGATATTTCAACGGATGCCTGCGGCGTATCAGATCGGCCCGATGCAGGATATTCCCGGGAGTGGGCGGCACCTCGTGCATATCCAGATGAATCATGTGAGTGTTCAGAAAATCAATATAGGGCGTCAGCTGTTCGTCGGTATAGGCGGTGGTGTTGGCTTTGCCCAGCAGCAGATGGACCAGGTGGGCGATATGCTTGTCCTTGTCCGGCACCTCGAAGGAGAGGTAGCACACGAAGCGTTCTGTGTCGCGCATGATGCGGCTGGTCAGGTCATTCAGGAAATCAGTCTTTCCGCTGTTGGGCATTCCGGTCATGATGATCAGGCCTCCTATGTCGGTGGGGTGGAAAACGCGGTCGGTCAGCGGTCCGTAGCCCACGCTGTAGCCATGGTCGTATTTGCCGTGCAGCACGTTTATCACTTCCTCCCTGCGTTGTTCCACCGTGATGATATCGGTGGTTTGGCAGGCACAGGCATCGTCTATGACGTTACGCACCACTTCGGTGCCGTAGAGCTTCATCACATCGCCTATGTCCTTGCATCCTCCGGGCAGGATGGTGAAAAGGCAGCGTGCCCCGAAATAATCGGAAAGATGTTTTACCAGTATGCGCCCGGGCAGGTCGGAGTCACCGCAGATCACGATGTCCTGTACCTGGTCCAGCCAGGGGATGAAGGCCTCGAAGCATTTTGCCAGGTCGCTTGCCGCTCCCGAGGGTACGCTGATGACATGGCGGTATCCTGCTTCCATCAATGTCAACGCGTCTTTTCCTCCTTCTACGATGATGAGGCGAGGGATGATCTCCTCCTCCACCAGCAGCGGGTTGATGCAGTCTATGTTATAGGGGGCGCATGGCGTGGTGGGAGAATCCTGACTCCAGAATTTGCTGTACGTCAGGGGCTGTCCCTCTTCGGGCTTTGGAGACTGGATGGGGCTGCATGAGCGGTACTTGGCATTGACGGGACGTCCGTCCACATAATTCACGTATGCGATGCAGGGAAAGATGCTGGAAGCCTGTTCTCGCTTGTCCTCACTGTTTTTGGTGATGCAGTAATGGCGCAGACAGCCGATGTGTGCCGCAATGGCGGTGGGGAGGGAGATGCCCTGGTCGGCCAGATAGCGGCGTGCGGCCAACTGGTCAGAGTCCGTACAGTCGGGCGATTCGTCCAGCGGCTTGATTTTTTGCATCACCGTGGGGGCCAGGGCTTTGTAAGCGCCCGGCAGCATGGGGACTTCGTTTACGGAGTTTTCCACATTCCGGCTATCCTGTGGGCGGTATGTTCCGGTATTTGAGGGAGAATCTCCTTTTTGGTATGGGAACATGGGGCGGTTGTCCTTGCAGTAATCGGTCAGAATGCCGTTGAAGTCGCATCCGGCGTAGAAGCAATGATATAGTCCTTTGGCTTTTGAAATATACAGATGCATGGTGCCGCATTTGGGGCATCGGGCGATGAAATTCTTTCCCGCATTCTTGCGGTCTGGAAAGTCTGAGAGTGAATAATAGGGTTTCATTTGAATTGAAAATTAAGAATTAAAAAATAAATATTCGGGTGTATTATGTCATTGGTAGGAATGAAGAATCCGAAAACACAAAGTGGATGCATTCAGATTCTTCGCGAGCTCAGATTGACAAAACGTCACTAACTACTAATCATTGTCTACCCATTCTTTGGACAGCACGTTCCAAATGGCGGTTTCGGCAGGGCGTGGCGGCGCATTCTCCGGTATTTCTACTTTTCCGCCTATAGGATCATCGTAATAACGGATGTTCTTGTCGGACTCCTTCCACTCGAAGGGTGAGACGGGGCGGAATTCACGGAGTTTTCTATGTTTTTCTTCCAGATCCTTGTTCAGTTCGCTGCCCAGCCGGGCAATGGCTTGCCCCATCAATGATTGTCCGTGGCGTGTCTTCATGAGGTTTTGCAGCCAGATGATTTTTCCCGTGTGCGAGACCCGGGAGAAGCGGGGATCGGAGTCGAAGTAAGGGATGAGAAACTGGTTCACTAGGATGATCAATCCTTGTAACGCCCTTGGACGGGTATAGTGGTGGCTGGTGGCTATGCTGTTGATGAGTGGGACCAGTACCCGCTGCTTTTCTTCGGGACTGGCGTTGAGCCGGTGGAAGAAGTCTGTGGCGGGAGACAGGGCCGGTGACGTTTTTCCGCCGTCAGGCGTTTCCGCAGGAATTTCCGAAGGAGTCTTCCGGGAATCTGTTTCCTCTGTGTTTCGTACTCCGTTTCCGGCGGAATATCCCTTACGGGAATCCTCCGGAGGATATATATTATTTATATTATATAATATATTACTATTAAAAGCAGAATCCTGCGGCGTTTCTTGCGCAGGCTTCTGCGGTGATTCCGTTGGATTTCCATTCTCCTGGCGATACCATAGTGGTGAGTAAAATGCGATGACCTTGGTGTGTGGCTCGTCCCATATCATTCCGAATGACCGGCAGTTTGTTACTGCGGCGACCAGTGTTGATGTGTACGAAAAGCGGAGTGACAACCGGATGTCATAGAAATTGCAGTGCGGATAGATGCCTTGGGAATTCATGTAAGCGGGCATTCCCAGGTAGAGGTCCAGTAACTTGGTTATGGTGGGGTCGTTTATTCCCCGTCCCTTCCACTGATGGATCATTTTCTGCGTCTCGCTGATGGAAACGTTTTGTTTCAATGCTTTTATAGCCATGTGTGCTTTGTTTTTTTTGTAATAATGGCAGCGAAGTTACAAAGGAAAAAATAGACGCGTCTGTCCACAGTGGACAGACAATTAGTAGACAGATAGTATTATTAACGATATTTAAACTGAAAAAAAATGAAAGACAGAGAATTTTCAACGAAAAAGTTGGCCGAGAGCATCAAAGTTCTAAGAAAGGCCAGTGGTGTCAATGTAAAGGGGTTTTGTAAAGCCATCCACATGACGGAACATAGTTATTACAGTGCTCTTAATGGTAAACTGACAATCTGAATTTTTATGCCACTATCATGCATCCTTTGGTCGAAAACTATGGCGATTGCGGACTGGACGAGGAGATAGAAGCGGTGAAACAGGAGTGGTGGAATGTGGTGACGGAGAATTCGTGGGAGTATGTGCCAGGGGAGAAGAAGGATGAACCGGAGGGGAGTGGAATAGGAGATAATGAATGATAATATAATGCGATTAAAGAGTATCACAGTTTCTTCACTGTAACGTTTTTGCAAGATGAACGGCCAGAGCTTTCAATGTTTCATAGAATATAGATTACTGTTTTAATGTTTTTAGAGTTTACATTGCTTAATACAGTTCATTTAGACTGTATTAAGTTGTTTATAAATTAATGTTTTATGATTACAATTTGGCTAGTAGTTTTAGGAATTACCTTTGTACTATGCATGAAGCGTACAATTTATGGTTGTTGTATGCTTGTTTATGCACGAATTTTGATTCCTGATATAGTTAGGTTGACCCCCTTAGCTGATATAAGTCTAAACACGGGTATAATAGGTGTTATTGGCGTTTTTCTGTTTAGAGATTTGTTATTCCAAAAAGTAACATTGAACGGATTGGTGAATGATAAGTACATTCGGAATATTTTGTTTTTTGCAATCCTATTGTTATTGTCTATTTTATTGGGAACATGTCTTAATTTTAGCAATCAAATAGGATACCTTAAGCAGTACTTTATTACAGACTTATTCCCTGCTATTGCGGTTGTAGCATCAATAAGAAATAATGAAGATGCTCGATTGCTTCTAAAGAGTGTTTTGATAGCTGTATTAATAAATACCGTCTATGGTATTTTCACAGTTATTATTGGAGCCAACCCATATTTGTTCTTTTTGAACTTGTACTATGCATCAGATCTTTCTAAGCTTATAGATGATTCATTATCTTCACGCAGTGGTATAATAGGAACATCATCTACTTTTCGACATGCTAACTTTTGGGGAACGTTCCTGCCTTTGGCCTTTGTCCTTGTTTTTTATTATTATAGATTGACTAAAAAGAAACTCTTCTTATGGACTACCATATTTACTTCTATTTGTATATTCATTTGTACTAAAAGAACAGCAATGGTAGCTTTTTTCTTGACATTGCTTATGTATTTTTGGTATGCTAATCCAAAGGTGAAAAAGAATATTATAATTTATTCTTTCATTGGATTGCTAGGTGTCTTGTTGTTGGTTTATTTTGTTCCACAGCTGGAATCGGCTAAGAATTTGATAGAATCCTCTCTTTTCTTTTGGGATGATTCTCTAAGAGACAAACATGATGTGGGAGGTTCTTCTATGTCTATGAGAATAAACCAGACTCTGTATCCATGGGTGATGATTTCAGATAACATATTATTTGGCCATGGATTCGGTTTTACAGCAGAAAATTTCAATACGTTTGGACTTCATCCTGTTATGGCAAATTTTGAAACAATTTTAGCCCAAGCTGTATGTAATGGTGGCCTCCTTGGCATTTTTACATGGATTTATTTTTTTGTATTCAATTTCAATTATAGCAAGAACTCGGTCCCTGCTCATTTAAGGCAATTCCCGAAGTTATTAAATCTGTGTGCGTTAGCTATTGCTGTCGCGAATGGTTTGGACGTTGTTTTATTCTATTTTCTATTTAATATTTTAATGAAAAAATCGTATCTAATAAATGATTATAAGTAAGCAAATTCATTATGCAAAACCTTCAATCTAATGAGAAAATTTCAGTTATAACAATATGCTATAATGCTGAGAAAACAATAGAAAGAACTATAAAATCAGTCTTGAATCAGTCTTATAAAAATCTTGAATATATAATTATAGATGGCGGTTCTAAAGATAATACAATGAAAATTGTGAAAAGATATAAAGATAAGATTTCTTCTGTTATATCAGAACCAGATAATGGAATTTACGATGCAATGAATAAAGGCGTTCGTATAGCTACAGGAGAATGGTTGAATATGATGAATGCAGGAGACTGTTACACTAATGATGAAGTTTTAAATGAAATATTCTCAACTTCTATCCCGAAGGATAAAACTGTGATATATTCAGATTATTATACTAAAGATGTATTTGGCAATTTAGTTCGAGTAAATATTGATTTAATTAATAGACCTTCTTTTAATCATCAATGTACTATATATAGAAAATCATTACATCAAGAACACGGCTTTTATACGGTTACGAAACCTATTATCATATCTGATATTCTTTTTTTCTATATGGTTCCGGTATCTCAGATGGTGAAAGCAGATACGGTTATAGCATTTTTTGATGATGGGGGAGTTTCTTCACAAGGACATTGGAGCCTTCAGCAATGGCTCTGTGCTGATGTCGTCTTTCGGAGACGAACTTTTACTAATATGGTATTTACCTATTATTACCGTGTATTGAGGGATTCAATTCCCGGTATTTTAAGATATAGATTTAGACGACTGCTCGGATGGAAAATGAAGATAAATATTTTTTGATTGATATTTGTGGAACTTTATATCAATCAAATACCACTTTTGATTTTATACGTTACTTTTTTTCTGAAAAGCCTTGGTATATCAGACTTAATGGTTTAAGGAAAAACAAATTATTCCGTTTTTGTAACGCTAAGGCTTTTGAATATTTAGGATTCGATTGTCTTCGATTTTTGCTCATCAGACATCTTAAAGGTTACTCTAAAAAACATCTGTCAGATATGGCACATATTTTTTATAATGAATATTTGGTAACAGTTATAAATAGACCAGTTATTGATATAATAGAAGCAAAAAGGAAAGAGGGGGTCAGGTTAATCCTTGTATCTGCAACTCTTGATATGATTGCTAAAGAGGTTTCAGAAAGATTGGGTATACCAGATGTGTTCTCTTCTCATTTATCCTATGATAAACAGAATGTTTGTTTGGGTAGGTTGAAAATAGATTTATTAGGTAATAAAGCTAACTGTCTTAAGTCTTCTAATATTTTAGAACCATATTATGGAACAATTACTGATAATTACTCAGATTTGGAGTTGATCCTAAAATCAGAGAATTCTTACGTAGTAGTTACTGATAAACAACATCAAAATAAATGGGAATATTTACTGAAGAATAATAGATATAATCACTCGTTTGTATTAGTATGAATATAGTGTCTTTTTTTATACCTTTCCTTTTTACGGTATATACCCGTTTACAAAATAAAAAGGCGATAGCTCATTACTTATTTACGTTTCCTCTAGCTTGGACTATAGTAACATGCTTCGAACCGAATTTTGAGATATTTCGTATGTTCCTTTCTTTTATTTATTTCTATTCTATTTACGAATTTGGCTATTTGCAAAATGATTGTGAAACGATTAAAAAGGAGTTAGAACCTAGTATGCGTGTTACTTATGATGACTTGTTTTTTTATGAAAAATACAAAATAATGATATATATGTTTAGGTCCTGTGTTGTTATATTATTAGCCATATATATGCATATATCAGGTATTAAACTTTCTATTATTCTGTTCCCGCTTTTTATATTCCCGGTTTTTTATATTTATAATAGTATAAGGAGTAAGCTTAATTTATATATACATTTGATTCTAGCAATATTGAAACATGCGACTATAGTTTTTATAATCTTGAATGAATTTCAGTGGTCTGCTATACTTTGGTTATTTTTATATCATCCATTTTGCTTTTTTATAGAGTTGAGTGTGCGAGGAAAAGCCGGATATAAAAATCTACTGTTTAAAAAGTATTTTATTCCTATTTACGATAAATATCATGTTCATAAGTTTAGAGTCTGTTATCAATTTTTTTTTCTTTTTATTTCGCTCTCTCTAGTAGCTGTTGGGGGCTTTCCTGCATTTTATTTAATAGGGAATTTAGTATATACTACTCTGATGATAATGACTTTTATACTTTTTGGCAAGCATGACGAGAAATTGTAAATAAATATATTTCAAAATAGTAGATGGAAATTTTGTTACTATTGTAGCGGTAACAGTGTTCACATGCTCTTCGATTTAGAGCAACTGTTACGGAAATGTTGTCAATATTGGGACTCGAAAATATTAAAGTAATAGTTGCATTTTCTCAAAGTTGATAAATCGCTTGTTTATAATTGATTTAACTGGGTTTGAGGAGAATGGATGTTTACATAGCAATATTAGTTTTCGTAAAACATAAAATATTTAAATCTGTTTTTTTATGAAAAGAAAAATGGCTTTTGTTGATTTGACCAATTTTAAAGATTGGCCAATGGGTGGAATGTTGGAATATGAGTTGGCTATACTACCGTATTTGGCAGAATATTATGAGTTGGATATTTGGGGGTATTCTGTGAATGGTATTGCACCTGCACCTTTAGTATTGAATGGAAAAGAATATCCAGTTTACATATGTGGCAATTGCTCAACAAACCGTAGGATTATACCTAATTTTTGGAAAGGATTGTCATTGTTGGGCTATAAAAATGATTTTGAAGATAAATACGACATTGTTTATGCTCATACAGGAAGTTGTATGTGTGCCATTGGTAATATGATTGACAGAAAAAAAACGAAGCTAGTCTATCATCAACACGGATTAAGCTACTTGACAGATTTTCAGATGAGGTCTTTAATACAGCGTCCGTCTTTTTATTTTGCTCAAAAATATGCTCATCTCGTATTTGTAGTGTCAGATGAAACTTCTACCAATAATTATGCAGCTACACATGCAAATGTGACGAAAGCTCACTATCAGTCAATTGGAAGTCCTATTGATATCAGTCAATTTGATATGGAATATATTAAAAGGAAGGTAGAAAATCGGAAAGATGTAGAGTTAAAGAAGTTTCTCTATACTGGTAGGTTAAGTAAAAATAAAAATGTCAAGTTACTTGTAACAGCTTTTGAAAGGTATGTGAAAAATGGACATTCTGACGCTGTCTTAAATATAGCGGGAAGTGGTGAGGAATTAGATTTGCTTAAGCGTATGAAATTGGAATTAGGAATAAATAATAATGTAAATTTACTCGGGCAAGTTCCTCATGATGAAATTTATGATTTGTTAAAAGAGGCAGATGTCTTTGTTACTGCTTCTGAAGGAGAAGGTTGTTCAATATCTGTTTTGGAAGCCTATGCAAGTGGGCTTCCGGTAATCTGTGGCCGAATGCCAGGATTGGAAGGACAGGTAATTGATAATGAAACTGGAATCTTTGTGAGAGATATGACAGCTGAATGTTTTCATGAAGCGATGGAAAAGATGAATACATGCCGATATCGTCTTTCTCTTAATTGTCTGAAAGAAGCTCGTAATTATGACAAATCTATTATTGCACATAAAATAATCGAATGTATTGAAGACTTGTTTAAGGAATGATTAAATTATTGATTGATGCTCATGTCTTTGATGGCAAATATCAAGGAACGAGAACGTATATACAAGGTATTTATTCAGCCATGATAACACACAAAGATATAGAATTCTATTTTGCGGCACAAAATGTATCAAGATTGAAATCTATATTCGGGATTGCTGAAAATATACATTATATAAGGCTTGATGCAACAAACAGTATTTGGAGACTAGCTTGGGAATATCCTAGGATTATAAAAAAATACAAAATTGATTATGCTCACTTTCAATATATATGCCCTTTTATAAAATGCTGCAAAGAAATAGTAACCATACATGACCTTCTTTTTTTAGATTTTCCGAAATATTTTCCTTTATCATATCGTATAAAAAATAGACCTCTTTTTATGTATTCTGCAAAAAGGGCCGATTTATTACTTACTGTTTCTGAATATTCAAGGAAAGAAATAAAGAGACACTTCAAAATTACTGAAGATAGAATATATGTTACTTCCAATTGCGTATCTATAGTTAATGATAAGGTTGGACTAACTGATGTAAAAGCCAAATATGGTTTAGATAGGTATATACTTACGGTAAGTAGAATAGAACCTAGGAAAAATCATCAAATGCTATTGAAAGCATTCTTGGAACTACAACTATATAAATTAGGTTATAAATTAGTTATAGTTGGTGCTATGGACTTGAAAAATAAAATATTTAACACACTATATAAGAGTATGACTGATGAAGAAAAAGAAAGTGTATTGATATTTCAAGCATCATATTTAGACTTAGTTGCTCTTTATAAACAGGCTGCATTATTTGTTTTTCCTTCATTTGCAGAAGGATTCGGAATTCCTCCTATTGAGGCTGTGGCATATTCTTGTCCGACACTATGCAGCAATCAAACAGCTATGGCTGAATTTGATTTCTTTCATGAGTGTTTTTTTTCTCCTTATGATATTCAAGAGCTGAAAAACAAGATAATGTATTTTATACAAAATGATGTAACACCAATATGTGAAGCATTACAAAAAGAAATAGTAGCAAGATATAATTGGAAGAATGTTGGCGAACAACTATGTCAATTGATAAAAGATGATAAGAAATAGCTTTTGTTTGATTTCCTATAATATATTGAAACCTACTGAATTGTATGAATAGAGAAAGCAGTATCTCAGAGTACTTTTTGGTTATAGAACGGGGAATAGGATTTTTTTAATGTATAATTCCTTGAACATATATGAAGAATTGAAAGAGATTTTTTTCTGCTTTATGATTGTATCTATATTTTACAATAATACAAAATTACTATTTTTTTCTTAATATGCCCTGCTGCTTTTTGTGGTTCGGCTGAACTTCATACACTTAACTTTCAATGAAAATAGCCTTTATCAGCACCCGTGGTATTCCTAATAACTACGGGGGCTTCGAGCAGTTTGCCGAATACATTTCTGTAGGTTTGGCAAAAAGAGGTCATGATGTGACCGTTTATTCTCCCCATTTTCATCCTTATAAGGAAAATTCCTACAAAGGAGTCCGTATCAAACATATCTATAGTCCGGAAACATGGATGGGAAGTTCCGTAGGGAGTTTCTTCTATGATTTTGCTTCACTACGTGATGCGTTGAAACGGGAACAGTTTGATATCATTTATGAGGCTGGATATACTTCCATTGTGCCTGCCTATATTTGGTTTGATGTAAAGAATATCAAACGTCCTGTGTTCACTACGAATATGGACGGACTGGAATATAAGCGTACGAAGTTCAATAAATGGGTACAGAAGTTTGTCTTCTGGGAAGAGCGGATGACGGTAAAGCACAGCCATTACTTGATAGCCGATAACATGGGTATTCATGATTATTACAAAGATAAGTATGGCAAGGAGAGCAAGTTCCTGGCATACGGGGCAGATATCCACGATGATTACAGCGTGGAGTTTCTGAAAGAATTCGGACTGGAGGAAAATAACTATTATCTGCTGGTGGCGAGACTGGAACCTGAAAACAATATAGTAATGGCAATTGACGGTTATCTGGCATCTGTAGAAAATGGGCATAGGCCATTAATCATTATAGGTAAGACCAATACTCCCCATGGCAAGGAGTTGGTAGCCAGGTATGGAATGGAGAATGCGATACGTTTTATAGGTGGTATTTATGATTTCAAGAAGTTGAACTCGATACGAAAGTTCTCTTTTGCCTATTTTCATGGTCATTCAGTGGGTGGGACGAATCCATCTCTGCTGGAGGCTATGGCTTCTGATTGTTTCATTTTGGCCAATGACAATCTGTTCAATCGGGCTGTCTTGAAGAATAATGCGGAATATTATAGTACCTCGGCAGAGGTGACGGATTTGTTGAATAATATGACTTTACTAGCCATGCGTGATAAAAAGAGATTCATTGAAGCAAATTTAGAGGAGATATATACAGAGTATTCATGGGATCATTTGGTGGATGAGCATGAAAGGTACTTTGAATGGTTGCTGGCACAGGAACGCTGAAAAAAATGGGATTTATTTATTATAAGAAAAGATTATGTAGGATACTTGCGGTTGCCTCGGTGTTTCTGTCAATCAGTATTTCGGTTTACGGACAAGCATTGAGAGGTACGACTGGATTGCTTCATGCGCCGACAGCTGACATGCAACGGGACAAGACCTTCATGTTTGGTGGTAATGTGCTGGATGTGACTCCGCTACATTACTATGATTTTGATGTGAGATATACCTTTAACTATTATCTCAATGTGACAATCTTTCCATGGCTGGAAGTTGGATATACCTGTACGTTGAATTATGCCGATGAGGGTTCCACTTATTTTCCGAAACAGTCGTGGGGGAAATATACCAATCAGGACAGGTCTTTCAATTTCCGGTTACGCGCGTGGAAAGAGGGATGGTGGAAAACGTGGACTCCACAGATTGTGATAGGAGTGGACGATCCGGGTACTCATGACAGTTACGGCGGCGGAGGTATATCAAGTCGTGACCAGAATGGTGGGAATTGCTTCTTCACCCGTTATTATATTGCCGCTACGAAGCATGTTAAACTTGATAATCTGGGAATATTAGGAGTACATCTTGCTTGGGTGCTAGACCGGCCGGCTACCTGGGAGCATCATAATCGTCCGGCCATAGGGGGGAATTTCCGTTTGGGATTGCCTGCGCAAGAATCTTGTGCTGTAAAAATGATAAATGGCTTAAACCTGATGGTGGAGTATGATGCAAGAACTTGTAATGTAGGTTTTGAGTACAGCTTTTGGAAAGACTACATCAACGCCGTGGTAGAATTAAACCGTTGTAAATACTTCTCCGGAGGAATTGTTTTTAAAGTCCATCTGAAATAATGAAATAGATGATCCGATTAGGTATTTCTCGTTGGATTTTGCTCGCAACCTTTGCCTGATTGGAATTGTTTATGTAACTTTGTGACAAGCAATGTTGCTGTATAAACGTGAAATGAAGCAATGGAAGAGATAAAGCAAGTGCCCTACGGTGTGTCCGACTTCGTGACGGTGAGAGAAAGGAATCTGTATTATGTAGACAAGACGATGTATTTGTCTTTGCTGGAGCAGCAACCGGACAATTTGTTCTATATCCGTCCCCGTCGATTCGGCAAGAGCTTGTTCATCAGTATGCTGCAAGCTTACTATGACAAGGCAATGACAGACCGTTTCGACTCTCTGTTCGGTGGGCTTTGGGTTCATGAACATCCCACACCACTCCGGGGACGGTATCAGATGCTTTATTTGGACTTCTCGCAAGTGGGAGGAGATATAGACCAGATTTCGACTCATTTTGAAGAATATTGCAAAGTGAAGCTGGACGGGTTTATGCGCAAATATCAGAACGAATATCCCGAAGTTGTAGTAAAGGCCTTTTTTGAAATACAGACGGTTTCTGGGAAATTGGCATTGATTCGGGATAATGCCGGTGCGCTGCGCATCCCTCTTTATCTCATCATTGACGAATACGACAACTTTACCAACATCGTACTTAACGAGAAAGGCGAGGAGGTTTACCATGCCATCACCCATGCCAGCGGCTTCTACCGCGATGTGTTCAAAAAGTTCAAGGGCATGTTCGAGCGTATTTTCATGACAGGCGTAAGTCCCGTGACACTGGATGACCTGACCAGCGGCTTCAATATCGGCTGGCACTTGTCCATGAACCCCAAGTTTGACAAGATGCTGGGCTTCAGCACCGAGGATGTGCGTGCCATGCTCCTTTACTATAAAGAGGTAGGTATGCTGCCTGCTGAAAGTGATGTGGAGGTGATGCTAACGGAAATGAAACCGTGGTATGACAATTATTGTTTCGCTAAGGAGTGCCTGAAACAGGATGCCCGTGTGTTCAACTGCGATATGGTACTCTATTATCTCCGTCAATACATGGATAGCGGCCATTCGCCCGAGCGTATGGTTGACCCCAATACGAAAACCGATTACAACAAGCTGAAAAAACTGCTTCAACTGGACCGCCTGGACGGTGACCGCAGAGGTGTCATCCGTCGTATTGTCGAAGAGGGTCAGATCATAACCGAAGTGGAAGAGTCCTTCCCTGCCAAAGACTTGACCAATCCTAATATTTTCCCCAGTCTGCTGTTCTATTATGGTATGCTGACCATAAAGGGTACGTATGGTTCGCAGCTGATTCTGTGCATTCCGAACAACAATGTGCGCAAACAATATTATGAATATCTGCTGGAAGGCTATAACGAGTACAGTGGAATACGAATATCTTCCTTATTGACTCTGTTCACCCGGATGTCCTTCGACGGTCAGTGGCAGGAAGCGCTGCAATACATCGCTGATGCTTATAAAAACCTGTCCTCTGTGCGTGACTCCATCGAGGGCGAGCGCAGCATCCAGGGCTTCTTTATGGCTTACCTGAGCCTGAACGATTATTACATCACCGCCCCTGAATTGGAATTGAGCCACGGCTACTGTGATTTCTTCCTGTTGCCCAACCTGACACACTATCAGTCCCGGCACAGCTACATAGTGGAACTGAAATATCTGCCGAAGAAAGATTTCGAGGCAAAGGCTGCGGAGCAATGGCAACAAGCTGTGGAGCAGATAGACAGCTATGCTCGTGCGCCAAGAGTGGAAGCGTTGCGCCAAGGCACGCAGATGCACAAGATTGTGATGCAATTCTCTGGTTGGAATTTGATGCGGATGGAAGAAGTATAGTGAGAAATGCGACAACTGTATATCAGTTAAATAGATTAGATATAATTGGTTAGAAGAACAGTATTTACGATAATACTGTAATCTCTTTCTTTGCGTTTAAGGTCATAATAACGCATCTCTATTGATATTTTAGTTGAAAAAAACTTATGAGAGTGTGTCAAAACTCCGATAGTGCTATTAATTAGCTTGTCATTTTGAGCCAAAGCGAAGAATCTGTATACACCAAGTGATTGCAAACAGATCCTTCACTAGCGTTCCCTTAGGATGACAAAATGATAGACTATTTTAGTTTTGACATGCCCTCTTCCTTTTTTTGTTGTCGGTGGCGACCGGCATCCGCCTATGTATTGCAAAAACAACAGTCTTCGTGACTACCAGCAGGAAATGAAGTCCCGGCTCTTTAAGGAGTGGGAGTTTCATCAGAGTGTCATGGTGCAAATGCCTACAGGCACAGGAAAGACTCATCTGCTGGCGGCGGTGGTGAGAGAATTCCTCCACCGTTCCGGTACCTGTGTCTGGATAGTGGCGCACCGCAGGGAGCTGGTGCAACAGATAGAGGAAACCGTGGCCCGGTATGGAATGGGAAAAGAATCCGGAAAGGTGAAGGCATTGTCCATCCAGTGGCTGTCTCGCAACTGGAGGAATATGGAGGAATCCCCCGGACTGATCGTCATTGACGAGGCGCATCATGCGCTGGCGGAGACTTACAAAGAACTTTGGAAGAGATATCCGGAAGCGAGGAAACTGGGCATGACCGCCACACCCTGTCGATTGAATGGTAAAGGCTTCACCGATTTGTTTGATACGCTGATTACCTCATGGAGCATTGCGGAATTCATTGGAAAAGGTTGGCTGTCGGCTTTCGATTACGTGTCCATCCGTGCAGACAGCAGGGAGCAGCGGATGATAAATTCATTGAAGAAACGTGGGGCGGACGGAGATTATCAGGTGAAGGAAATGAATGAGGTGCTGAACCGTCAGGTCAGCATCCGGCGGTTGTATGAGAGTGTCGAGAAGTATGTCAACGGGAAAAAAGGAATCGTGTATGCCGTCAGTATAGCTCATGCCCGGCAGATAGCCGCCTGCTACAGTGCGCACGGGGTGGAGGCCGTAGTTATCGACAGCAAGACTCCTGCTTCGGAGCGGAGGGAACTGGTGGAGGGATTCAAGCAGGGACGAATCAGGGTGCTGGTCAATGTGGATATCTTCTCCGAGGGTTTCGACTGTCCCGATGTGGAGTTCGTGCAACTGGCGCGTCCCACACTTTCCCTGGCAAAATATCTGCAACAGGTGGGACGGGGACTGAGGAAATCAGGTGACAAGGAGTCCTGTATGCTGATAGACAATGTGGGCCTGCACCGGATATTCGGTCTGCCCGTCCGTGACCGGGATTGGGAGGTGATGTTCGAGGGACGGATGATGGGCAACGCCCTGTCCCGGGTAAGAACAGAAAACAGGCTGCCCGTGTCCTGTCCGTCCTCGGAGAATGACAAGCGGGATGAAGAGTTGGAAATCGTGATGACACATGGACAGTTGCTGGAGGTTATCAGGAACCGGAACTCGTTTTATTTAGAAGAGAAACAGGCAGAACAGAGGGCACATTCCGTTCTAAAAGCTTTCCATGACCGGCGTAGCGGACTGTGGGGGCTGAAACGTGGAAACAGAATGACGATGATGCCTCAGTATCGGGAAGTGTTCGATATCTGTGGAAACCGGGCGGCAGTTCGTTTGGAAGATGGCCGGGTGAGCGTTGTGGATGACTCCGGAAAGCCGGAGATAATAATAGACCGCGGCCGGAGGTTGAGGTTTATGAAAGGGGAGCTCCTTGGCGTCACGGGTGATGACGGTACTGATTCTTACATCGACCTGAAAACAAGCCGGACTTACCGGGAGAAGCCGGTCGTGTTTTCTTATGGTGGAGAGGACTATGGCAACGTGGAATTGCTGAAGGTGGGGGAAACCTTCCATAGTCGCACGCGGAAGGCTTATGCCTCTACGCAGGGGTTGCATAAGGATAGTCTTTGTTTTTACGGTTTCTACTTGAAGATTCCCGACTATCGTGTTCCGAAAAACTGCAAGTTGGTGGATTCGGTATGGTCTACGGTTTTTGATGTTTTTGCCTGTCTGCTGGAAGGAGATGACGAGGAGGTGTACTGGTGTTGTGGTCACCTGGCGGACCGTAGTATCGTGGTGATGGACGAGAGTGGGAACTATTATCATGCGGAAAAAGGAAAAAAGAAGCGATATATAACCTGTAATGTACCTAAAACCGGAGAGGAGGATTTTGATTCTGTGGTGCAGAGGCTGAAGGAGGAAGCCGGACGGCGCGCGGAGGAAATCATTCGGCGGCAGCAGCGGAATGCGGAGGAAAAAAGACAACGGAGACTGGAGGAGATAAGGGATGTCCAGCCTTTCCGGATGGGGGTGAAGTGGGGGCTGAAATTGGGTGAACGTATCGTAGTGCCTCCCCATTACCGGAACATTTGTCCACCCGTCGGTGGTTATTGCGCCTTTGAGGAAAATGCATACCAATGGGGACTGATGGCCCTGGACGGCAAGGTAGTAGTGGAAGCCAGATACCAGAAGGTGGAGATAGAGGGTGACGGAACGGTGAGACTGACTATTATCCCCGGTAAGGTGAAGACGATAAAACTATGAAGAATCCCGAACTATTTTCTTTCTGTCAATAGATTCCTTTCCTTTTGTTTTCTTGCCAATCTTGCCAAGTTGTTTGTTTAGACATGGCTGATTATAAAAAGAGTATTCTTATAGCGAGAATACTCTTTTTTTATGAGGAATAAATAGGGAATATTTATGAAAACATGTAAGAAAAAGGGGCGTGAAAGGAAATAGTTAGTAATAAAATGCTTGCTATCTTATTATATTTGTTACCTTTGTGGGTCTTATAATATGAAAAACAATGAAAATAACAATTCTACAGAGAAATATAGAATGGGCCAATCCACAGGCTAATGTAGCAAGGGCCGACGAGGCAATAAGCTGTCTCCCGGATTCTGATTTGTTTGTTTTACCCGAAATGTTTTCCACCGGTTTTTGTACGCAACCCGAAGGAATTGCGGAGAGCGCCGACAGCGAAACACTTCACTGGATGAAGCGCAAGGCAGCCGAGCGGAATTGTGCTATTGCAGGCAGTGTAGCGGTATGTGAGAATGGAAATTATTATAATCGTTTTTACTTTGTCCATCCGGATGGAGCCGTGCAGCATTATGATAAGAAGCATCTGTTTACCTTTGGGGGCGAACACAAGCGTTTCACCGCCGGTACGGAGCGTGTGGTGGTGAACTTCCGTGGGGTACGTATCCTGTTGGAAGTATGTTATGACCTTCGCTTCCCTGTTTGGGCACGTAACCTGGGTGATTATGACATGATACTTTATGTGGCAAGCTGGCCTACCCCCCGTGTGGATGCCTGGAGCGCGCTGCTTCGTGCGCGGGCTATTGAAAATCAGTGTTATGTAGCCGGAGTGAACCGCATGGGAGTTGATCCTGCCTGTGAATATTCGGGTGGCAGCGCCATCATCGATCCCTACGGAAAAACGATAGCCGAATGTCCGTGGGGCAGGGAAAGCGCGGTATCGGCTGATATAGATATGGAGGCATTGCAGGCTTTCCGGAAGAAATTTCCGGTACTGGATGATGCCGACCCCTTTACATTGATATAAAACAATTAATAAAATAATAGATAATGGCTGAAAAGAAATTATTGTTGGGCGATGAGGCAATTGCCCTCGGAGCGATACATGCCGGCATATCGGGTGTATATGCCTATCCGGGTACACCGTCCACTGAAATCACGGAGTTTATCCAGAATAATCCTTTAGCAAAGGAAAGAAAACTGCACAGCACTTGGTGTACCAATGAAAAAACGGCCATGGAGGCTGCGCTGGGTATGTCATACGCGGGAAAGCGTGCTTTGGTATGTATGAAACATGTAGGTATGAATGTGGCTGCCGATGCGTTTGTCAATTCTGCCATAACCGGCGTGAACGGTGGGCTGGTGGTGCTGGCTGCCGATGATCCTTCCATGCATTCGTCACAGAACGAACAGGATTCACGCTTTTATGGAAAATTTGCTATGATTCCCATGCTGGAACCGTCTTCCCAACAAGAAGCATACGATATGATGGATTACGCATATACACTATCGGAAAAACTGAAGTTGCCGGTGCTGATGCGTGTGGTTACCCGTCTGGCACATTCGCGTGCCGGTGTGGAAGTAGCCGATATCCGTGAGGAAAATCAGTTGAATCCTGACCATGAACGTGCCCACTGGGTATTGCTGCCGGGTAATGCGCGTAAACAATATCTGGATTTAGTGAAAAAGCAGGAGAAACTGGAAGAAGCTTCCTCTAAATCTCCTTATAATTATCTGGAAGGGTTGAATCCCGAATATGATTATGAATTCGGAGTGATAGCCTGTGGTATCGGTTATAATTATGTGAAGGAGGCGGATACGGACAGTTGCCATATTCCGGTATTGAAAGTTTCGCAGTATCCGTTGCCGGCTGACGAAATCAGGACGATGGCAGACCGTTGCGGATATGTTTTGGTAGTGGAAGATGGCCAGCCGTTTGTGGAAGAGCAGGTAAAAGCGATTCTTTCCTCAGACTATGAGATCAAGGGACGCCTGACCGAAACTTTGCCACGTACCGGTGAACTGACTCCGGATAATGTGGGCGAGGCAATCGGATGGGGAATCAAACGTCCGTTTGGTAAACCTCAGGTGGTGATGCCGCGTCCGCCTGCATTGTGTCAGGGATGTGGTCATCGGGATGTGTATGATGCATTGAACAAGGTGGCTGCGGAATATCCGGATGCACGCATTTTCGGTGATATCGGTTGCTATACATTAGGTGCGTTGCCCCCGTTCCGTGCTATTGACAGTTGTGTGGATATGGGTGCTTCCATAACCATGGCCAAAGGTGCTTCCGATGCGGGAGTATTTCCGGCCATTGCGGTTATCGGTGACTCTACATTCACTCATTCCGGTATGACCGGTCTGCTGGATGCGGTCAATGACCATGCCAATATCACTGTGGTGATTTCGGATAACCTGACTACTGCCATGACCGGTGGACAGGACTCTGCCGGTACGAACAAATTCGAGGCGATCTGCCTGGGATTAGGGGTAGAACCCGAACATGTGCGTGTGGTGGTTCCATTACCAAAGAATATGGAAGAAATCACCCGTACCATTCGTGAGGAAATAGAATATAAAGGGGTGTCTGTCATTATTCCGCGCAGAGAATGTATCCAGACATTGAATCGTAAACTAAGACAGAAAAAAGCAGATAAGGCATGAGAAAAGATATCATACTTTCGGGCGTAGGAGGACAGGGTATCCTGACTATCGCTACTATTATAGGAGAAGCTGCTACGGCAGAAGGCATCAATTTGAAGCAGGCTGAGGTACACGGTATGAGCCAGCGCGGAGGAGATGTACAGTCCAATCTGCGTCTATCCGACGAAACGATTTATTCGGATCTGATCGCTCAGGGTGAGGCGGATCTGATTATTTCCATGGAACCGATGGAGGCGTTGCGTTATCTGCCTTACTTGCAGGAAGAAGGTTGGGTGATTACGTCTGCTAATCCTTTCAAGAACATTCCCGACTATCCTGAAGAAGTGGATCTGATGAGAACTTTGGAAAGTCTTCCGCATGTGGTGAAGTTGGAAATAGAGGATATGGCAAAAGAAAACAGTATGCCTAAATGCGCGAATGTGATTCTGCTGGGCATGGCTGCGAAGTATATTGAGATCGTATCACCGGAACAGTTGCGTGAAAGCATAGGGCGTGTGTTTGCCACAAAAGGTGAGAAGATTGTTGAAATGAATCAGAAGGCTTTTGATATAGGCTTGAATGCGGTAAAGAACTGGTAATGCCATGAAGATATTTAGTGAAGAATTAGTGGAGAAAGCGGTGAAGGAACTGCACATCGCCAATCTTGCACAGGCTACTATCGGTGATGTGCTGCTGGTAGCCCAGTATCTGGAAAAGGAAACGGGGATTCCTTTTATCCGTATGGATCAGGGATCTCCCGGCCTTGCAGCCAATCAGATAGGGATTGAAGCGGAGAAAGCCGCTTTGGACAGGGGAGTCGGATCGCAATATCCGGCTGCCGCAGGAGTGCCCGAGTTGAAAAAGGAGGCTTCCCGTTTTGTAAAAGCTTTCTTGAATCTGGAAATCTCTCCGCGCGCTTGTGTGCCTACCACCGGGTCGGTGGCCGGTTCATTCGGCTCGTTCATAGCCTGTACGCAGCGTATTCCGGGGAAAGACAAGGTATTGTTCATTGATCCCGGATTTCCTATTCAGAAATCCCAGCTTCGCATTATCGGCGTGGAGTGGGAAGAATTTGATATCTATCATTATCGTGGACAGGCCTTGCGTGAGAAATTGGAAAGTTTCCTGAGTAAAGGCGATATAGCAGCGATTATCTATTCTAATCCGAATAATCCGGCATGGATTTGTCTGGAAGAGGAGGAGTTGCAGATAATCGGTGAACTGGCAACCCAATACGATGTGATTGTCATGGAAGACCTCGCTTATTTCTGCATGGATTTCCGTCGGGATATGGGACATCCTTTCGAACCGCCCTATCCGCCTACTGTGGCAAGATATACGGATAATTATATCCTGATGCTTTCTTCTTCCAAGATATTCAGTTATGCCGGACAGCGTATGGCATTGACATGTATCAGTGATAAACTGTTCGACCGCCAGTTCCCTGCATTAGCAGAACGGTATAAAGATGCAGGGGTATTCGGTCCTACACTGATTGCTTCCATCCTTTATATGATTACTTCGGGATGTACGGCTTCCACTCAGTATGCATACGCTGAGATGCTCCGTCTGTCTACCGAAGGTAAAATCAATTTTGTGGAAGATACCCGCGAATATGCCCGTCGTGCGGAACGCATGAAGAAAATATTTACCGACAATGGTTTCCACATCGTATATGACTATGATGCTACCCAGGTGGTGGGAGATGGTTTCTTCTTTACCATTGGTTACGGAAATATGACAGGGGGTGAATTGCTCCGGGAGTTATTGTATTATGGAGTAAGCAGCATCTCGCTTTCTACTACCGGTAGCGAGCAGGAAGGTGTCCGCGCCTGTACTTCCAGAATGCGTGAGGAACTTTATCCGGTGATGGAAGAACGCATGAGAGCTTTTCATGAAGATCATTGAAAATAATGTGCTAATAGAATAATGTGCCGATTGTCATATGGTGTGTTTGTGCGCCAGTACATTGGCTAATTAGCACATTGAAAAATTATTTATTATGATTTGGAACAAAAATAAAGAGTGCATGAGCCGGGACGAAATGAGCGCTCTGCAGGGAAAACGCCTGAACAAGTTGGTGAACCTGGTTTATCATAATGTCCCTTTTTATCGTAACAAGATGCAGGAGATGGATTTATCTCCGGATGATATTCAAACTATTGAAGACATTGTAAAACTTCCTTTTACTACCAAGCAGGATTTACGTGATAATTATCCTTATGGACTTCAGGCTGCTCCTGCTTCGGAAATTGTACGTGTACACGCTTCTTCGGGCACAACCGGGAATCCTACCATTGTGGGATATACACGTCGTGACTTGTCCGTATGGTCCGAAGTAATGTCGCGTTGTCTTTCGGCTTATGGGGTTACTCGTAATGATACTTTTTCTGTCAGTTATGGTTATGGATTATTCACTGGTGGGCTGGGTGCACATTATGGTGTGGAGAATCTGGGGGCGACTGTTATCCCGGCTTCTACCGGAAATACGGAAAAGCATGTTCGTCTGATTCGTGACTTGGGTATAACCGGTATTGCTTGTACTCCTTCTTATGCTCTTTATTTAGCAGAAGTGGTGGAACGTATGGGGCTTACCAAGAAAGATATCGGCCTCCGTATAGGAGCCTTTGGAGCCGAGCCATGGACGGAGAGTATGCGTAAGGAAATAGAAGAGCGGCTGGGCTTGAAAGGCTACAATATTTATGGATTGAGTGAAATTATGGGCCCTGGTGTTTCCTATGAATGCCAGGAACAACATGGTTCGCATATCAATGAGGATCATTTTTATCCTGAAATCATTAACCCTGAAACGCTGGAACGTCTTCCGAATGGAGAAGTGGGAGAATTGGTGTTTACTACTCTGACCAAGGAAGGTATGCCGTTATTGCGCTATCGTACGAAGGACTTGACTTCCCTGATGGAGGGTGAATGTCCGTGTGGAAGAACCAATATTCGTATGTCGGGTATTGTAGGCCGTAGTGACGATATGCTTATTATCCGTGGCATCAATGTATTCCCGTCTCAGGTGGAAAGTGTTATTCTGGATATGCCGCAGTTTGAACCTCAGTATATGCTGGTGGTGGATAGGAAGAATAATCTTGACTCTTTGCAGGTACAAGTGGAAGTCCGCAAAGACTTCTTCTCGGACGATATGGGACGTATGCTGGCAATGAAGAAGGCGCTGAGTGACAAATTGAAGAGCGTTCTTTCTATCAGTGCTGAAGTGAAGCTGATGGAGCCTAACAGTATTGCCCGTAGTGAAGGCAAGAGTAAACGTGTGATAGACAACCGAATTTTAAAATGAAAAAGTACGCAATATGACAATTAAGCAATTATCTGTTTTTCTGGAAAACAAGACCGGAAGGATAAATGACGTAACCAAGACATTGGCAAAGTATGATATCAATATGCATGCGTTCAGCATGGCGGAATCTACTGATTTTGGTATTCTTCGTTTGATTGTATCGGATGTGGAAAAAGCGGTGGAAGTACTTCGTGCCGAGAATTTTGCCGTGATGCTGACCGATGTGGTATGTATCAGTTGCCCGAATGTGGCTGGTTCTTTGGCTAAAGTTTTGGACTATCTGGCAGCAGAGAATATCTTTATTGAATATATGTATGCTTTTGCTCAGGGAGATACGGCACATGTGGTTATCCGTCCGTCTAATGTGGAGCGATGCATGGAAATCTTGAACAAACTCAATTGTAATGTTTTGACTAAAAATAGTTTGTGATTTCTTTGACATATTCATTCATTTTGTAGTAATGGAAATCCGGATAAGTATAAAAAATAGTTTATCAGAATCTTTTTTAAAGTTAGAAAGCCGCCTCCTCTGAAGCGGCTTTCTGCTTTTCTATTAGAACAAACTCCAAGCAACTGTCAGTCCGGCCATTACAATGGCAACCATACTCATCAGTTTAATCAAAATGTTCAAACTGGGACCGGATGTATCTTTAAACGGGTCACCTACCGTGTCACCGGTAACCGTTGCTTTGTGAACTTCACTTCCTTTACCGCCGAAATTGCCTTCTTCTACATATTTTTTGGCGTTATCCCATGCGCCTCCTGCATTGGCCATGAAAATGGCAAGCACGAAACCGGAGGACAATCCACCAATCAGCAGACCGATGACTCCGGGAACTCCAAACACTAATCCTGTAGCAACCGGAGCGATGATAGCCAATAGAGACGGGAATACCATTTCACGTTGTGCTCCTTTGGTGGAGATTTGTACACAACGGGCATAGTCGGGTTCGGCTTCTCCAGTCAGAATTCCTTTTATTTCACGGAACTGGCGGCGTACTTCCTCTACCATGTGGGCTGCTGCACGACCCACTGCATTCATGGTCAGACCGCAGAACAGGAATGCCATCATACTGCCCAAAAACATGCCGCTTAGCACTTTAGGGTTCATCAGGGTTACATCGTAATAAAGCATGTAGTCAGTGAAACTGGCGTTATGAACATCTACGGTAATGCCGTTTGGTAATTCCAGAATGGTCTGCCCCAACCGGGTTAATCCGATACGGATTTCTTCTACATAGGATGCTAACAGAGCCAATCCGGTCAGAGCGGCAGAGCCGATAGCAAAGCCTTTGCCGGTGGCAGCAGTTGTGTTACCCAACGAGTCGAGTGCGTCAGTGCGCCTGCGTACTTCTTTACCTAATCCGCTCATTTCGGCATTACCGCCGGCATTGTCTGCAATTGGTCCGTAAGCATCGGTAGCCAGGGTAATTCCCAATGTTGAGAGCATACCTACGGCAGCAATACCAATACCGTAAAGCCCCATGGAAATATTGGCGAAATCAAATCCGGAAGCAAGCCAATAGGATAAGATGATGCCTACTACTACTGCCAGTACCGGGATAGTGGTGGAAACCATACCTAGTCCGATACCGGAAATGATAACAGTGGCCGGACCTGTCTTTCCACTTTCGGCCAATCGTTGTGTAGGTTTATAAGATTGAGAAGTATAGTATTCGGTAGAGCGGCCGATAACGATCCCTACTATTAATCCCACTACCACAGCAAAAGAGATGTTTACCCAGTTTTCCAGTCCCAAGGCCCAAAGGATAAGGAAAGTGGCAACAACAATCAGCACAGAACTTAAGTTGGTTCCTGTAGCTAATGAACCGAGTAGCTCTTTCATTCCTGCATCTTCTTTGGTACGGACAGCGAAAATACCGATGATGGAGAGTAAAATACCTACAGCTGCAATCAGCATAGGCGCAATGACCGCTTTAAACTGCATTACAGTATCATCCGAACCAATGAAGGCGGCTGCGCCCAAAGCGGCGGTAGCCAGGATAGAACCGCAATAAGACTCGTAGAGGTCGGCGCCCATTCCGGCTACGTCACCTACATTGTCACCCACATTATCGGCAATGGTAGCAGGATTACGGGGATCGTCTTCCGGAATTCCGGCTTCCACTTTACCTACCAGGTCAGCACCCACATCGGCTGCCTTGGTATAGATTCCACCTCCTACACGGGCGAAAAGCGCTTGCGTGCTGGCTCCCATCCCAAAAGTAAGCATGGTAGTGGTGATGACACATAATTTGGCGGAAGGATTCAAGGTATCTGACGGAATACAATAATCCAATAATATATACCAGAAGGAAATATCGAGCAGACCTAATCCGACAACGACCAATCCCATAACAGCTCCGCTACGGAAAGCCACGCGCAGTCCTTTGTTCAGAGAGTGCTGGGCTGCATTGGCGGTACGTGCTGAAGCATAGGTAGCCGTTTTCATTCCCAAAAAACCGGAAAGTCCCGAGAAGAAACCGCCGGTAAGAAAAGCAATGGGCACCCACGGATTTTGTAAGTTGAAGCCGTATGCCATGATAGAAAATAGAATAACTAATCCCAGAAATACCAGCCCTACCACCTTGTATTGTTGTTTCAGATAGGACATGGCGCCCTGGCGCACATAAGAAGCGATTTTTTCCATTGTCGGAGTTCCTTCGCTTTCAAGCATCATTTGTTTGTAGAAATACCATGCGAGTGCCAATGCCAAGAGGGAGGCAATGGGCACAATCCAGAAGAGATACGTTTCCATACGCAGTATTGATTTAAAAGTTGGTTTTGCCCAAAGATAGAAAAAATAAATGATATTCAATAGGATAGGCAATATTTTTATCAATTAATATTTGCGGTACTTTTCTAATTAAGTTTAGGGGAAAATAAATATCAATATCTGTACCTTGGAACACATAGACCTGTTTCTGTGTTTCATCAAAACACGATGAAAGATAAATAAGACTTTAAAAAACGATTTCACCACAGATTGCACATGATCTGTGGTGAATTTGATACATTACCCTTTTATTTGCCATACAGCTTGTCTATCAAATCAGCGCGTCCTATTTTACGCAATTCGTTGATGATGGCACGCCGTTCTTCGGGTTTATACCAAAAAAAGAACATCCGTTGAGCCAGTTTCTCTTTTTGTGATTTGGCAGAGAAAACCGGTTGTAACGTATATGGATGATAACCTGTGTACCAGGCTTCAGTAGCTACAGTCATTGGGGTAGGGGTGAAATCCTGCACCTGTTCCAGATGGAAATCCAATTTCTTGGTGATCACTGCCAGTTCTGCCATATCTTCTTCCGTACATCCTGGATGGCTGCTTATAAAATAAGGTATAATCTGCTGTCGCATATTCAATTCCTTATTTATTTTGTCGAAAGTCTTTTTGAAGTCATAAAATTGCGAAAACGAAGGTTTCCTCATGATTTGCAGCACTGAGTCGCTGGTGTGTTCCGGAGCCACTTTCAAACGCCCGCTGACATGATTGGCTATCAGTTCGCGGGTATATTCAGCCGTACTGCGGTTTACTGCCGGATCCTTACTCTGATATTGTAACAGGTCATAGCGTACACCGCTTCCGATAAAGCTTTTCTTGATACCGGGAAGTGCGTCTACCGAATGGTAAATATCCAATAAAGGACGGTGATCCGTGTTCAAATTGGGACATACTTTGGGATGGATACATGACGGGCGTTTGCAGCGGCGGCATATTTTCTCTTCTTTACCGCGCATAGCGTACATGTTGGCGCTAGGCCCTCCCAAGTCGCTCAGATAGCCTTTGAAGTCTGGCATTTCTGTTATGGCTTTCACCTCTTTCAAGATACTTTCCTTGCTTCGGCTTACAATGAATTTTCCCTGATGGGCGGAAATGGTACAGAAGGCACATCCTCCAAAACAACCACGGTGCAGATTAACTGAGAATTTAATCATATCAAACGCCGGGATACGTTTTCCCTTATACTTGGGATGAGGTATACGCGTATACGGCAAATCAAAAGAACGATCCAGCTCTCCTTGTGTCATTGGAGGATAAGGCGGATTGACTACTACCGTTTTGTTACCTACATCTTGCAAGATGCGGGAGGCTTCGTATTTATTGCTTTCCTCTTCAATGAAGCGGAAGTTTTCGGCTTGTTTCTTTTTATCTTTCAGGCATGTTTCATGAGAATGAAGCACGATATCGGGCTTTTCCTGAGTGTCATCAGACGGGCGCATGGGTTCGCCCTTACGGGTTATGTAGGCTGTTTGCAAAATATCATGTGGAATCGGAAGACTTTCTGCAGGAGCAGATTCATGGGGCTGTCCGATGGCGTCCGCCAATGTCTTCATTCTCTTGCAAAGTTCCGTAATCGGCTTCTCGCCCATTCCATAGATCAATAAATCGGCTCCTGAATCTATCAGGATTGATTTACGCAGACAGTCTTGCCAATAGTCGTAATGACTGACACGACGCAAAGATGCTTCTATACCTCCCAAAATGACAGGTACATCGGGATAGATTTTTTTTAAAATCTGTGTATAAACGATGCTGGGGTATTCGGGACGCATGTCGTGGCGGCCGTCGGGAGTATAAGCATCCTCGCTGCGCAAACGCTTGTTGGCAGTGTATTTGTTTACCATGCTGTCCATGCATCCGGCGGACACACCGAAAAAGAGGCGTGGACGTCCCAGCTTCTTAAAGTCGCGCAGGTCGTCACGCCAGTTAGGTTGAGGCACAATAGCTACTTTTAAGCCTTGTGCCTCTAATAATCTTCCAATCACTGCCGGACCGAATGAAGGATGATCTACATAGGCGTCACCGCTGAACAAGATAACGTCCAGTTCTTTCCACCCACGCATTTCCACTTCTTTCTTGGTTGTCGGCAACCAGTCTGTAAGTTTGTATTCTTTCAATGATACGTATTGTTTTTTATTTTGCTACAGAGATAAGTTAGTTATATCTCTTCTTCATCCTTATTTTTCTCCTTCTCCCATTGGATATAAAGCAGAATAAGTTGATGAAGTCCGAAAGCTTTCATGTTATTATGATAAATTACATCAATGCAAAGGTCAAGCAGTTCTTTATTATTTCCTTCCTCACTGGTTATCAGTGAGCGGATATTCAGCTTCAGTTTGTCCAGTACCGACTCGTCCACGATACCGTTACTATCTATTAGATGTTGAAATAAAGCATATTTCTCAATAGTTTGCAGGTTCTCTTCTGAGATTTCCATGCTACGTGTGCCAGAGGCGTTAGTCTGTATAGTGTACATAGTCGTTTAATTTTAATGGTTTATACGGACAAAGTTAGGCGTTTTTATGAAATAACCTCTTATTTGTTCTTTTATTTTCGTTTAAAAATATCACTTGCTGCCGAAGAAGCCCAGAATAGCACTCATTACCCGTGCTCTTTCCTTCACTCCTTGAATGCTTTCAAAAGGGAAGCCTAGAACGAAGGTACGATAAGTACCTTTGTAGGCAATGCCGGCACTATAATTTCCCGGATTGTAAACGAAAGCAGAGTAAGCCGGAGCCACCGGAGTCAGACAGTCGGGAGCGGGTACGGCATAGGTTTGTTCATTGATGGTGCGGGGGATATTGAAACGGGTGCCGGCTCCGTATATTTCTCCCGAAGTGGAGTTGAGCATACTGCCTCCGAAACTATATTTCAATATGTTTTCGGTGAAGTTCAGTGCTGTGGGACTGTTCATGTTACTTCCTATATATGAACCGCTGAGTATCAGGTTGCCGCCTTTTTGGCAGTAGGAGGTGATCAGCTGCTGTAGGGTGTTGGAGAAGGGACGTCTGTCGGCTCCGAATATCAGGTCTGCAATGGGGTAATCTGCCAGCCGGACAAAACCATTTTCAACGGCTTCATCACTACACGACACAAAAGAGTACCCTCCGGTTGCCTGGATAGCTTTACCATGAATGAACGGATAGTCGAAAGTATTTCCGGCTATCAACCTTCCTTCCAGCTCGCTACCGCTATACCCCAGCCCGTCTTTGGTTTCCCGCCCTATGCGGCTACGGTCGAAGCTTTGTTGCGTTCCGCAGAAGGCGGGCGTATTTATATAAGGTATCCCCGGATCCGTATTCAAATCAAAGCCTTGCAAGAAAGGAGATTCTACGGTAGCAGGTCCGCTCAGACGGTCGAATCCATTGACTATCAAGATTGTTCCTTTGCTTTTCTTTGCCTGATAGGCTGACAGGATTTCGGAAGGAAAACTTTCTCCCCCCTTGTTGACTGCGGTAACTTTAAAACTATATACCAGTCCCGGTTCGGCTTCGAAGATATATTCAGTACCGCGTACTAACGTTCCATTATCAAATCCACCATGTCCCAGGCGGGTGTAGACGATGTATTGTTGTGCTTTGGCAGTCGGTTCCAACGGATCGTCTACCGCTTGCCAAGTTAGTCGGAAGGTGTTTTTTCTGCTTCCGGGATGAATGGCAAAATTACTTACCGGTAAAGGTTGGACTACATAATCCGTTCCATGCATGGTACTCAGATATTTTAGTACGGATTTGTAAACAGAACGCCCTACGGTAAACTTGAAACGCGGATCGTGTCCTAGTTTCAAATCGGCAAAGTTCTGATGGGAGAGGAGTTCCAGAATCATCGAGGGAACGGCAGGCAGACGAGTTTCGCTGTAATTGCGGTTCCACAGGCTGCGACGTTGCCACCGGATACCGAATTGGGCGGAGATATCCCGTTGCAGGCCGGTCAAGACCATATCTGCCAAATCACGGGAAGCATAACGGGAGATGCCGGCATTCAGTTCACCGTTATTATAATCGGTGGTATAAATACCCAGCGTGCCTACTAAATCATCTTCTTTGGAAAAACCTGCATCGCTGTGCACTCCCAAGGTCATTTCAAAAGGAACGCCCAATCCCTTCTCCTTTGGATTGTACACAGAATTTCCGCTGAGATAATTGATTATCCGGCTGCGGGCGTTTATATCGTCGGTATAGTCATTCTTACCTTCACTGGGACTGTAAACCGGATAGGGAAAGCCCGACCATTGTGCGGCGTAGCGTGCCCCTTCCAGGTAGCGGGGCAGGCCGCTGGTTTTTCCACCGCGCGATATGTTTCCCATTCCTCCGCCAAAACGGACAGCATCGGCGCATACCACTCCTTTTTGTCTACTCTCATTACTTAATACCACCATGCCGTAATCGTTGGTCCCTTTATCAAACTCGAAAGTGCCCAGGTAAACCCAGGTGCCTCCCCCTATTTGTTGATTGACTAGAAATTCAGTGACACCCCCTTTATGGAAAACCAGATATTTGGCGTTACTCACACTTCCGGGTAAAGTCTGATAAGTCACATAGACGGCATATTTTCCTGTTTCGGGAATACGGGGAATCCATTGTGCAAAGGCTTTTTCCGGTTTTTTCTCGGTGGAGGCAAAGCGGGCTGTACCTTCTTCAAAAGGATTTTGTCCGTCCCTGTAAATCAACCGTTTTTGAGCGAATGCCGGGGTGGGGGCGGTTTTCCATTTACCTTTCCGGCTTTTTATCTCCTGATAGATGCAACCTTGGGGATGAATGTCATTATCCACAATCACTTCATTGCGCTGCCAGTCACGTTCACGGGGAGTATACACTATGGCTCCTGCATTTTCCAGCATGGGTATAATATAAGGTATGACGAATGATTGGGTGAACAAATCCTCTGTGGTACAGAACAAGCGTGGACGTTGCCATTCCCAACATCCTTTGTCATTCTTATAATATTTTCCGTGGCTTTGCCAAAGGGCGATGTGTCTGCCTTCCAATCCTTTGCTGGCAGTAAAGGGGCGGGAATTATTTTTTACCCATGGATTACCTTTATAATCTGTCCGTTGCCATAAGCGGCTTTTGTCCTGTTTCTTTCTCAGATAGTTGGGAACCAGGTCTTCGATGGATTTTCCATCGGCATAAATGGTTATATCGTAATAATTTACAGGGCCGGGTAAGCTTTGTTTGAGTAACCGGTAGATGGCTTCCGTGTTTTCGGGTGTGAACGGTTGGTAGCCGAAGCTGGAACTGGCATATACGTCCAGTTTCTTTTGGTTATGATTGACTTCATAACGGTCTAATTTGCACTTGCCTATGTTGGCGTAAGATGTTTCATATTGGGTGAAGAAATCTTTTAGACGTTGTTCCACATTAGCGTCTAACCCTTGTGCCAAAGTGTGCGATATTCCTACCATCACCAGCAGGAAGGACAAAAATATCTTTTTCATGTTGTTTTCTTCTTTATTTATGGTTGCGAAGTTAGGAATTTTTGTTAGTTTTGTCATTCTAACTAACCTATAATGAACCTAAATGAAACGAATTATCTTTAATTTCTGCTTCGTATGGCTCGCTGTTTCCGCTTTTGCCGGAAGTAAAGTAGTCGAAATGCGAAATTATGGTCTGGTACCGGACACACACGAGAATCTTTCAGCTAAATTGCAGAAGGCGTTACAAGACATCAAGACTCAAGTCGCTTCCGGCGATAAGGTCACCCTGCTTTTTGAATCCGGACGTTACGATTTCCACCCTGAAGGGGCGGCTGTCCGTGAGTATTATATTTCCAACCATGACCAGGATAATCCGAAAACGGTAGGTTTTCCTCTGGAGGATTGGAAGGGGCTGACCGTGGACGGACAAGGTGCCGATTTTATCTTTCATGGCCGTATGCTTCCACTTTCTCTGCTTCGTTCAGAGGATTGTACTTTACGTAATTTCAGCATAGATTTTGAAACTCCCCACATTACTCAGGTCAAGGTGTTGAAAAGTGGAGAGGAAGGAATTACTTTTGAACCTGCCGCATGGGTGAAATGTCGCATCAATGAGAAAGGCTTCTTTGAATCATACGGCGAAGGCTGGTCCAGTGCTCCCCAGGGAGGGATTGCTTTTGAAGAAAAGACAAAGCGTCTGGTATACCGCACTAGTGACTTATGGTGTCCTATGGAAGGGGTGAAAGAAGTTTCTCCACGTGTCTACCATGCTCCTCAGTGGAAAGACGCCCGGTTGATACCGGGGACAGTGGTTGCACTTCGTACTTATTATCGTCCTGCTCCGGGTATATTCTTGTCCGGTGACAAAAATACTTGTTTGCAGAATGTGAAAGTGCATTATGCAGAAGGCATGGGATTATTGGCTCAGTTATGTGAAAATATCACGTTGGATGAATTCAGCGTTTGTCTTCGTGGCGATAAGGATCCTCGTTATTTTACCACGCAGGCGGATGCTACTCATTTCTCCAGTTGCAGAGGCAAGATTGATTCCCGAAACGGGCTGTATGAAGGAATGATGGATGATGCGATTAATGTACACGGCACTTATTTGAAAATCAAGCAACGCCTTGATGACCATACAGTGATTGCTCAATACATGCATCCGCAAGCATACGGGTTCGAGTGGGGAGTGAACGGAGATGAGGTGCAATTTGTACGTTCCGTCACCATGGAACTGGCCGGTGGAAAAAACCGGGTGAAAGAAATCCTGCCTAACGATAAAGATACGGTGAAAGGTGCGAAAGAATACCGCATTATTTTTACGGAACCTTTGGATGCGGAGATTACGGATAAAGAAGGCTTTGGTATTGAAAACCTGTCTTGGTGTCCGGAAGTGTATTTTGCGGATAATGTCATTCGTAATAATCGCGCACGGGGTACTTTATTCAGCACTCCTTTGAAAACGGTAGTAGAGCGTAACCTGTTTGACCATACTTCGGGGACGGCTATTTTGCTTTGTGGTGATTGCAATGGTTGGTTTGAAACGGGAGCTTGCCGGAACGTGCTGATTCGTAACAATCGTTTTATCAATGCATTGACTAATATGTTCCAATTTACGGAAGCTGTTATCTCTATTTATCCTGAGATTCCCGATTTGGAGCATCAGAAGAAATATTTCCATGGTGGAAAAGGAGAAAAAGGAGTGGTGGTTGAAGACAACTATTTTGAAACCTTTGACCGCCCCGTTCTTTTTGCAAAATCCATTGACGGATTGGTCTTTAAAAACAATGTGATCCGCCAGAATACAGATTATCCGGCTTTCCATCATAATAAGACTCGTTTCCGCTTGCTTCACACCCGGAATGTGAAGATAGAGAAGAATAATTTTGAGGATGGGGATGAGAGCGTGGTAAGAGAATAGATACAATGACACTGATTATGCGGATTTTGTTTTAATCCGTATAATCAGTGTTCCCTTATTTAAAAAGAATTATAACAGACGGGGATTATTCTACTTTCCCGATGCTGAAATTTTCAGGATATTTGCCTTTGAAATTCTTGTAATACAACTTGATCTCACGCATATCCTTGTCCAAATCACCGCTGGGATGTATCACCTTTTCGGCTGTAATGCACTTTTTTGCGTAATCGATGGCTACCAGAATAATAGGCAGACCGGCCCCTTGTGCAATATAATAGAATCCTTTTTTCCAGTTGGGATTGGCTTTGCGTGTCCCTTCCGGAGTGATAGCCAGATGGAATTTTTGACTCGATTTGGCAATCTTGATCATCTGGTCCACCAATGAAGTCTTGCGGCTACGGTCTACGGGAATCCCTCCCATCCAGCGGAAAATAGGGCCTAGAGGCCAGAAGAACCAGTCCTTTTTCATCATAAAACCAGTTTCGCGGCCTATAGCTCCCATAAACAGTTTGCCTATGAATAAGTCCCAATTGGTGGTATGTGGGGCGGCACAGATAATATATTTATCATAATCGGGAGCAGACACCTTGGTCTTCCATCCCAACAGTTTGTAGTAGATAAAACTACAAATAGCTTTTTTCATTCCTTTAAATCTTATGCTTTTGTAGCTTTAGCCAGTTCGTCTGCAACCACTTT
>OGNB01000254.1_pt1 | contig 43346 bp, 45 predicted proteins | sample 1573301 | NCBI WGS metagenome assembly OGNB01 (sample SAMEA2581914, study PRJEB24529) | metagenome | biome: Human gut stool | place: China | collected 2011
TAATTCTATCTGAATTATGTGTCCAAAAACGACTAGTATTTAATCCATTTATATGTTCATATCCTTCAAATGGAACTTTATTATTTTTAGCAAAAATATTATTTTCATCAGGAGTTCCATTTGCATAATTAGTATATTTAGGGTTTGATAGCATTTCTATAAATTTTTCTATTCTATATTTTAGGTTTTTTTGATTGACAAAATTATAATCGTCTATTGCTTTTAATGCCTTATTTAATTTAATTAATTTTTGTTCTTCTTCAAATGTTTTTTCTTCTTTACTTTCTAACTTATTTTTTAATGTATTTATTGTTTGTATAATTCTATCTGAATTATCTGCCCAAAAATAACTAGTGTTTAAACTTTGAATATGTTCATATCCTTCAAATGGAATTTTATTTAATCCAAAAATATTATTTCCATCAAAAGTTCCATTTACATAATTAGTATATTTAGGGTTTGATAGCATTTCTATAAATTCTTCTATTCTATATTTTAGATTATTTTTATTAACAAAATTATAATCATCTATTGCTTTTAATGCCTTATTTAATTTAATTAGTTTTTGTTCTTCTTCAAATGTTTTTTCCTCTTTACTTTCCAACTTATTTTTTAATGTATTTATTGTTTGTATAATTCTATCTGAATTATGTGTCCAAAAACGACTAGTATTTAATCCATTTATATGCTCATATCCTTCAAATGGAACTTTATTATTTTTAACAAAAATATTATTTTCATCAGAAATTCCATTTACATAATTAGTATATTTAGGGTTTGATAGCATTTCTATAAATATTCTAATTTTACTTTTGTGACTGATTCTAATAGAATTTAGAAAATAAGTTATATCTTCTTGATGTGGATTATACTTATATAATATATTTTCTTCTTCTATATCAGCAAGACTTTCAAAATAATCATTAATTTCCTTATTATTATCTTTTACTAATTCATTAATAAAAGATAATCTTGCTCTTATTTCACTTTCATAGTCTTTAGTTTTTAAGGAACTTAACAATTTATTCATATCAATATTCAAAGAATATGATAAATAACTTTTTGAACTTTCACCTAATGTTTCTTTAAATACTGTTTGCACAGCATTAATTACTTTTTCAAGTTCATCAATATTGCCAAATGTGTTTTGTTCTTTTAAACTATTTAACTGAGAATTATATTTTGATACATCTCTATTTTTAGATAATTCATTTATTAAATCATTAATTAATTGATAATAGGTTATAGTTTGCTGAATATTTATATTGGTTTGGTTACTCGTTTTATCTTTTAAATCTATTGATAAATCATCATTTTCAATATAATCATCACTATTTAACGAATTATCATAATCATATAATTCTTCTTCAGTTGGTTCCTTAAAGGCTAAAGTATATGCTTCTAACATATATTGAATTAATCTTTCTAATCTATCATAATTAAAATAATTTTGTTCTTGCCACCATACCAAAAGATTAGCCTCATCTCTTTTTGATAAATTTACTTTATCTAAAATAGGAATGCAATTAAATAATACAGTACCACCATTACTTGATACTGGTAATATGTGTTCTAAATGAGCAGTAGATAAATCACTTATTATTTCACCACTATAAGGGCATCTGTATGCAACAATATCTTCTTTATTTTCAGTATAATTTCCATTAGAATCAACTCCAAAGTATTTAAGGGCTAGTGCATTCATTTGTCTTCTATATAATTCTGATACTAATCCTCTATCAGCAGTTCTTCTTAAGTTTCCATCAACTTGACTATAGCTAATTAAATTTTCTACTAAATATTCATACATATTAACACCACCTATATAATTCCTACAATTTCATCTATTTTTTTATTTATTATATTAGGATTATTTAATATTATTTTTTTAATATTATCAATAGAATAATTCTTATTTAAATAATCAATGATTTTATCAAATTCTAAAGGACTACATGTATAAATATTACTATTATTATTCACCAAATATTTAATTTGCTCATTAGATAAATTTAATTTATTAATATATATTTCATCAAATGCATTTTTTCTCTTTGAAGATAAAGTTAATATAAATGGATTGATATTAGCTAAACTAATTATTTCTTTATTATTTAATCCTTTACCTGCGAAAAAATTTATATTTTCTTCAACTTTATCTAAAGATACAAAATACATATCTTCATTTAATTCTTCAAATCTATCTAAATTTTCTTTACTAAATCCATAATTTATTAAGTATTCATATATTTCATTTTTCATATAATTCAAACTCCTATCAATTAAACAGTTACTAGTTCTTGTTCTAATATATCTATTATTTGCTTTATTGCATCAATAGTATCTTCAAATTTCACATTTCTTACATAGTTAAGTTTCCTACTATAATTATCAAATAATTCTTTTAATACAATACTATCTTTTATTATTTCAAATATATCATTTAAGTATTCTATATTAAAATTTGTGTTTCTATGTTTAAAAGTTCTTTCTATTGCTTTAACAAGTGTAACTTTATTTACTTTATCAATATGATTATTAACTATGATATACATATCATAAAAATCCTTTGCTCTAGTCGTAGAAATATTTTTACTAATTATACTTTCAAATTTTTCAGCAATTATAGTTTCAATTGTATATGCCATAATGTTAATAGTTTTATCTTCAAAAATAGAATTATATTTATATTTTATTTCTCTTGGTGTGATGATATCTCCAGTAGTTACTTCTATAAAGAAATGGGTTTTTAATTTATCAAATTCTCCATATACATTTATTCTATAACCACTATAAAAATCATCTAATCTAATATCTTTAACACTTTCAATTTTAAAGATAAAACCATCTTCTATATCTATTGATAATATTTCTTCAAAAATATTTTTAATAGATTCTTCATTAAGTGGAATACTTTTTAAAGTAGCATCTATATCTTTTGTAGTTCTCATATCGCTTCCTATAATTGAAGAAAGTAATACACCACCCTTTAAAATTATATTATCTTTATACTTGCTTTTTTCTAATCTCATTAATACATGTTCAAAGAAAAACATTTGATGAAGATGTAGTGATACATCATTGCTTCCATTAGCACGCTTTTTAATAAGGGCATTAAGTTTATTGCTATTCATTATAAAATCACTTGCATAATTTCCGCTACTTCTTTTTCAATATTTAATTTTTTTGAATACTTAGCAAGTTTTAGCATATCTTTATCTTTTCTTTCAGCATACCATTTTAAAGCTTTAGTATATATTTCTTTATCCATATGATTTTTATCTTTAATAATATCACAAATAGTTCTTTCAACATCATAACATTTAATATCCATACCGAATGGAGATTTAATAGTTTCCATTCCTAAATTTAAAATGTTATTATCTACATAGTGAAGTGATACAGCATCAATATTTTGTAATGGTCCACCATAACCACGAGGTACAGTAATATCAAAATATAATGGTGTTCTATCTGATAGTTCATGTAAAAATAAAGATGTAGTATAAGAAAATATAGCATTTTTACTTTTAGAAATTATTTTATAATAATCATCATTAATCATATTAGGTAATGAATAGTATCCAGTTGATACTCTCTCTAATATTCCACCATCACATAGTCTTTTTAATGCCATTTTGTTTAGTCCATTATCTACCACTTCTTTAGTAGTAATGTATCCATCATTTTTTTGTACTAATTGTAAAATTTTTTCTAAATCACTCATAAGTAACACCTCTCTTATAATAATTATACAATAATAAATCATAAAAGAAAATAGTTTTTGTTACTTTTTTAATTATTTTTTCAAATGTTTTAATTTTAAAAGTAACATTTTTACAAACAAAAAAGCCAACTTATCATCGTTGACTCTTCTGGCAAATATGCAATTATTTATAAATAATGCATTATTTATAAATAATTGTTTACACCTTTGTAAGCTTTGACATACTCACACTCTTTATTTGCTACTTGCATAATTTTTTCAGTGGCAAAAAGAGCTTAATACTCAACAATATACCATCTCCATAATTTCATCTATAGTTTAGTAATAACAAATTATTACATAGCGCTAAAATTAAATTTAATGGTTGTTAACTAATTATTTAATACTAAGGGTGTACCACTGAAGGTAAAGCACCTTTTAACATTGTTTTTATGGTGCATCACCTCCTTATATCGTTATTTTCAAGATAAAGTACATACGCTTCATCCATCTAACAACAATTAAATTATACCACATCTTCCAATATTTACCAAGTAAATACAAGAAAAAAAGTTTAAATTTCTACAAAACAATTACAAATAAAATCAACATCATACTTTTTAGTATATTTACTAGTTAATCCTCTAGTAATAGTAATGGTATCATTTATTAGACAGTAAGGTGAAGAGCAGTAACACTAACTCCTTGACCAAATGCTGTCGTAGCAAGTTCTACAGGACCAACTTTAGATAAATTAAATAAGATACCCGTACTCTCTCCATTCAAATCAATACCAGTTTTCTTACCATATCCAAACTTATAAATATAATCAAATAATTTTTCTTTACCAAGTCTATTACCAAGTTCAACAAATCCAGGATTACAAGAATTTTGAACAACCTCTAGAAAAGTTTGTGACCCATGTCCTCCATGTTTCCAACACTTAATTCTTGCTCCATCAACATTAACAGAACCACCATCAAAGAAAGTATCCTTAACTAAATCAACCTTCCCTTCATTAACAGCCGCACTAAGTGTCAATATTTTAAATGTACTACCAGGTTCATAACTAGCCCATATAGCCATATTTCTATTAATAGTTTCCACACTATAATCCTGATATTTATTAGGATTAAAATTAGGTCTCGAACTCATTCCTAGTATCTCACCAGTATTAGGATCCATCGCCAAAGCCCAAGCCCCTTCTGGGTTATATTTAGTTACAATATTATCAAGTTCTCTCTCAATAGAAGACTGAATCTTATAATTAACAGTCAAATATATATCAAGACCATCCTCTGGTTCAACATATACCGAATTTCTATCTAAATTATTCCCTTTTGCGTCAGAAAAATACTGAATAGAACCATACTCCCCAGTAAGTATTTTATCATATTCAAGTTCAAGTCCACTAAGGCCTTGATTATCAATACCAACATAACCAAGTACATGTGATAGCATTTCATCATGAGGATAATATCTCTTAGATTCTTTAAGTAAATATACTCCCCCAAAGTTAAGCGCAGCTATCTTATCCGCAATATCATAAGATAGTCTTCTTCCTTCAGGATGTACCCTTTCCATCATTGACTTTTTATATAAATGTTCTTCAATAACACTTTTATCCACTCCAAGTATTTCACTTATTTTCGTAGCTACTAAATCCTTATCTTTAATTTGATTTGGAATAAATACCAAAGAAGTAGTAGTAAGATTACCCGCTACAACCTCTCCATCAACAGTATATATTTTACCCCTATCAGCCTCAATAGGTAGATTTCTACTCCATAATCCACTAGCCAAAGTATTAAGTTTTCTATATTCAATAACCTCAATGTAAAATACTTTACCAATAACAAGTAAAAATACAAATATCACTATCAAAAGTACTATTTTAATTCTTTTATGTATACCTTTATCAAACATAGTAGTCTCACCTATTAAAGAATATTCAAGCATCTCAGTATAAATTACAAAGAAAAATATAAATATTTTTTTGCTACTTAATAATTACAAAAATTATAATTAATAAAAATTTCTATTTATATTGAAATATTCACAATAATTTGGTATATTATTAATAGAGAGGAGTGAATAAAATGGATGATGCATTTGGCGTTTTAGCAACAACTTCAATTGGCTTAATAGTCTTTTTTGGAATAATTGCAATTGCTTTCTATGTCGTTTATGTAATTGCCCTTGCAAAATTATTTAAAAAGGCTGGCGAAGATGGTTGGAAAGCAATAATACCATTTTATAATGTATTTGTATTAATTCAAATAGCAGGTTTAAATTGGTGGTATTTCTTAATTGCAATATCAGGAACAATATGCACTATAGCTAAAATTGATGGTTTGAACTACATCTGTAATTTAGCAGGTATGGCTGTTAACTTCTTTGTTTTCTACAATATAGCAAAAAAAATGAAACAGCAACCAGTAGGATATGGTGTAGCTGGTGCACTAGTTGCCCCAATAATAACAATGATATTAGGATTTTCAGGCAAATATACTTTTGATCCATCAGTACAAGTTAGTCCTAATGGTCCAATTGGTGATACTAAAGAATCTACAAGTAATGAACCAGAAAAATATTGTCTAGGTTGTGGTTGTAAACTTAAAGCAGGAACAAAATTCTGTGAAAAGTGTGGAAAAGAAGTACAATAAAAGATATCTCACAAAGAGATATTTTTTTTATACAAAAAAGAACTCTATTTCTAGAATTCTTAACCATTAATTTGTTTAGCTACTTCGTCAGCAAAGTTTTCCTCTCTTTTTTCCATACCTTCGCCAACTTCATATCTTACGAAAGATAATACCTTCATACCTTTACTTTCAACATATTTAGATACTTTCATCTTATTTTCTTTAACAAAACCTTGATCTAATAAACAAACTTCTTCATAGAATTTATTAAGTCTACCATTAACAATCATAGGAAGTTTATTAGCATCTAATCCTTCGTTTTCAGCTTGTTCTGTAAGAATAGCTCTTTCTTTCTCTACTCTTTCACTAGGAACAGAATCTTTATCTAAATATAGTGGTCTCATAGCGGCAATTTGCATAGCTACATCTTTAGCAACTTCAGCATCAGTTCCTTCAAGTACAGCAAGTGTTACTATTTTACCACCCATATGAGAATAAGTACCAAATACTTGATTATCTTGCTTTTCAACTAATTCAAATCTTCTAAAAGATAATTTCTCACCAATAGTAGCAGTTTTCTCTACTATCATATTTTCAATAGAAGTACCATTAACTTCTAATTTATTAGCCTCTTCTACTGTACTAACATTACTACCCAAAATAGCAGTAGCAATATCATTAACTAAACCAGTAAATTCTGGATTTTTAGCAACGAAGTCAGTTTCAGAGTTAACTTCTACTATAACAGCCTTATTACCTTCAACTTTAGCAAGAGCAAGTCCTTCAGCAGCTATTCTAGTTTGTTTTTTAGCAGCTTTACTGATACCTTTTTCTCTAAGCCAAGTAACAGCTTCTTCCATATTACCATTTGTTTCAGTAAGAGCCTTCTTACAATCAAGCATACCTGCTCCAGTTTGTTCCCTAAGCTCTTTTACCATATTTGCAGTAATCATAGTATTCCTCCTTATTTTAAATTTTCAATTAATTCTTCTTTTTTCATCTTAGAATAACCTTTAACTTCTTTTTTCTTAGCAAGGTCTCTAAGTTCAGCAACAGTTAAAATATTTAAGTCTAATTCTGGCTTTTCATTTTTAACTTCTTGTTTAACTGGCTTTGTATCTTTAACTTCTTCAGTTTCTTTTGCTTCTTTTTTCTCCTTCTTATTAGGAGTTTTTTCTTTAGAAACTTTTTTATCATCTTCACTTACATAATCAACAAGTGTACCACCATTAGCTTCAATAATAGCATTAGTTAAAGCACCAAGTACAACCTTAATACTTCTAACAGCATCATCGTTAGCAGGCAATACATAATCGACATCATCAGGATCACAATTAGTATCAATAAGACCAAATACTGGTATACCAAGTTTTCTAGCCTCTCTTATTGCATTATATTCTTTAGTAGAATCAACAATAATAACAGCTTCAGGTAACTTAGTCATTTCTCTAATACCACATAAGTTCTTGTTTAACTTTTCATATTCCTTCTTAAGCCCTACTACTTCTTTCTTAGGAAGTTTTTCAAATGTACCATCTTTTTCCATCTTTTCAATTTCTTCAAGACGATTAATTCTTCTTCTAATAGTTTTAAAATTAGTCAAAGTACCTCCTAACCATCTCTCAGTAACATAGTACATATTACTTCTTTCAGCTTCTTCTTTACATACTTCTTGTGCTTGTTTCTTAGTACCAACATAAAGTACTTTTCCACCATCAGCAGCAATCTTATTTAAAGCAGCATAAGCTTCTTCCATTTTTTCTACTGTCTTTTGTAAGTCAATGATATAAATATCATCTCTAGAGTTAAATATATACTCTTTCATTTTAGGATTCCATCTTTTAGTTTGGTGACCAAAGTGAACCCCTGCTTCTAACAAATAGCTCATAGATACTACTGTCATAATTATCATATCTCCTTTCGTTTTTCTTCCAAATATCTCTTCTTTAATATCCACCTTATATTAGGCACTCGAATAATTAAATCAATATTTGTGTATATTTTTTGAAAAGCCAATAATATATTACCATATTATATGAAATTAGTAAATATTTATTTCTTATTTTTCTCATTTTTCACTTTAGTTCTAATGTACTAAAGTGTTTATTTGAGCCAATAATATTGTCTCAAATAAATATATCAACCATATCTATCATATAGAAGCAAAATATGCATACTAAAAAAAGATATTATTAATGCTTTAAAACATCTTCTAATATCTTTATATTTCTTTTAATTTTTAACCTATATAAATAATGACCACTATTAATATTTTTAAGAATTAGTTTTAAAGTAGTTAATTCTTTATTGCATTTCTTTTTAAATAAATCATCATTCTTAGTAGTAAGTACCGGTCCTAAATATAATTCTTTATAATTATATCTTCTCTTACCTTTATTAAACTTAATAACAGTATATATAATATTCTTATCTTCTACTAAAATTTCATCTTCAATATAATAACCCAAACTAATAATATTCTTTCTAAGAAAATATAAATCAGTATTACTTTGAATAATAATATTATTAACATTACTTAATTTAGAAGTACTATATTTTAAGATGCCTACTATTGTATTTGCTCCCATACCTGCTATCACAATAGTATCAATTTCATCAGCTTTTACTACATCAAGTCCACTGCCAAGTCTAGTTTCTATTCTATTCTCTAGTTTTTCTTTTTTTATATTAGTAATAGCACTACTAAGAGCATTTTCATTAATATCACTAGCAATTACTTTAACATTTTTATATTTATTTACTAAATAAATAGATAAAAGGCCGTGATCACAGCCTATATCAATTACTTTAGAATTATCATTTACAAAACTAGCAACTACTTCTAGTCTTTTAGATAACTTATTCATTTAAGAAGTCCTTTAACTTTCTACTTCTTGAAGGATGTCTTAATTTTCTTAATGCTTTTGCTTCAATTTGTCTAATTCTTTCTCTTGTAACGCCAAACATTTGACCAACTTCCTCAAGTGTTTTAGGAGAACCATCATCTAAACCAAATCTAAGTCTAAGTACTTGTTCTTCTCTTTCAGTTAAAGTAAGAAGTACATCGCCAATTTCCTCTTTCAACATTTCATGTATTGTAAAGTCCTCCGGAGACATATTACTTTCATCAGGTACAAAGTCTCCTAAATGAGAATCTTCCTCTTCACCAATAGGAGTCTCTAAAGATACTGGATCTTGTGCTATTTTAATAACTTCTCTTACCTTATCTGGAGACATACCCATTTTCTTAGCAAGCTCTTCATCAGTAGGCTCTCTATTAAGTTCAAGAGTAAGCTGTCTTTGATATCTAGATAATTTATTAATAGTTTCTACCATATGTACTGGCACTCTAATAGTTCTAGCTTGATCAGCAATGGCTCTAGTTATAGCTTGTCTAATCCACCAAGTAGCATAAGTACTAAATTTATATCCTTTTTCAGCATCAAACTTTTCAACTGCTTTCATAAGTCCTATATTACCCTCTTGAATTAAATCAAGAAATAACATTCCTCTACCAACATATCTCTTAGCTATAGAAACAACAAGTCTTAAGTTAGATTCAGCAAGTCTATTTTTTGCAGTTTCATCACCTTCAGCAATTCTCTTAGATAACTCAGTTTCTTCATCAAGTGATAGTAGACTTATCTTACCTATTTCTTTTAAATACATTCTAACTGGATCATTAATAGTAAGTTCTTTAGCTATTGTATTATCCTTAAGAATATCCTCTAAATTACCCCCAGTATCTTCTTCACCAGAATCATCATCTAGATCAGTTTCAGATATAACACTTATATCATTTTCCATAAAAGCATTATATAGTTCATCTAGTAAATCACTACTTACATCAAGACCTTTTAATTCTTCGGCAATCTCTTCATAAGTAATAAAACCAAGTTCTTTACCTTTTTTAATTAGTGCTTCTTTTCTTTGCTCAAAATCTTTAATTTCTGGTACCATTTTTATTCACTCCCCTTAACTTCATTATCTCTTCAATTATTTTTGCTTGCTTCAAAGGATCTTTCTCTTCTTTTAATTTTTTGTTTAAATCATTTATCTTCACTTCTTTATGATACTCATTTACAACAAAAATATAATCTTCAATTTCTCTTTCTTGAAAGTCATCTTTGATATTCATAGCAAAAATATCTTTTAAAGTCTTAAGTATTTCTTCTTTATCAGATATATAACTAATAAAATCAGCGACATTTATTATACCATATTTATGAAAATAGTAAATAATTTCATTAGATAATTCTCTAATATTTTTTGTTGGAAAGTATCCAACCTTATTTTCAACCATATTAATAACCATATTATCTTTAAACATATAATAAATTAAATAATTTTCTGCCATTCCATATTTATCATAAACCTTTTTAGTTTTTTCTTCTTTAACAATCATCTTATTATTATTGTTACTTTTTTTTATACTATCATATTTTTCTTTAATAGTATTATAATCAATATTAAAATTATCAGATAATTTCTTCAAATTAAGTTCTACAACAATATCATCTTTTTCATTAACTAATTCTTTTAACATTATATTAATATAAGAAGATATTTCTTTTATATTACTAAAATCTTTATCTTTTTTTAATATTTCCATCTTATAATCAATTAAAGTCATAGCAGACTTAATTTGATATAAGAAACTATCTTTACCTTCTTTTAGAATATACTCATCAGGATCCATATTATTAGGAAGTCTAACTATTTTAATATTAACCCCAGTATCCTCTAGTAGTTCTATAGCACTAAGTGTAGCCTTTTCACCAGCGGCATCACCATCAAAACATAAAATGATATTTTTTGCCATATTCTTAAGCACCATTTTATGATCCTTAGTAAGTGCAGTACCCATTGTAGCTATACAATTATTAATACCGACAGTACTAGCCCTAATAACATCCATTTGTCCTTCCATTATAATAACAGTATCTTTTTTCTTTAAATATTCTTTAGCTATATGATAGTTATATAATATTTTACCTTTTTTAAAGTTATCAGTCTCTTTAGTATTTATATACTTAGAATTATCTTTGGTATTATATATTCTACCAGAAAAAGCAACAACATTACCACTTAAATCCCATATAGGAAACATAATTCTACTTACAAATATATCATTACCATTATCATTAGTAAGACCTATATCAATAAGTTTATCTAAAGAATATTTTTTATTAGTAAGATATTTAGTAAGTGATACCTTTTGAATAGAAAGACCTATACCAAATTTCTTAATAGTTTCTTTATCAAGATGCCTATTTTCTAAATATTCTATAGCATTCTTACCCAAACTACTATTAAGACTATTTTGATAAAACTTACTAGCCAAATCATATATATCAAAATATTCATCTCTCTTAGTATTAACTTTTATATCATTTGATACATTAATACCAACTTTTTCTCCAAGTAATTTAACTGCCTCAGAAAAAGATATTTTTTCAAAATCTGACACAAAAGTAAATACATTGCCTGAAGCGCCACATGAAAAACAAGTATATATTTGCTTTTCAGGGCTAACGCTCATACTAGGAGAATGATCATCATGAAAAGGACACACCCCAATATAGTTTTTACCAGTCTTTGTAAGATTAACATATCTTGATACCACCTCTACTATATCAGTCTTATTCCTTATTTCATTAATAATTTCATTACTGATATAAGCCATAATATCACTTCCTTACAAAAAGCCAATATAATTATATAACAAAACAATTTCTTTGTAAAGGAAAACTTTAAAACTCCTTACATTTGTTAAATATTCAATATAATATAATTAGGTGGTATATTTTGGATCAAAGAATAATTAAAACATAAAATAATCTTTATAAAGGGTTATTAATAACTATGAAAAACAAATCATTTGAAGAAATAAAAGTATCGGATATATGTAAAGAAGCACATATTAATAGATCAACATTCTATAATAATTTTAATGATAAGTATGACCTACTATTTTCATTATTTCATGTCCTTGAAAAAAAGTAACAATAATAATAACATTGCTAGCAATATATTTCACGATACTATTTTAAAAAATATTGCCGAAAATATTAAAAATCACTCATTATATAATGAAGAAATACCATCAGAAATAATTACTATTTTTTATGCAAATGGTGTTATAAGTATTTGTCTAGAATACATTAAAAATCCAAAAAAATATACTAAAAATAGTATATTAAAATATATAAGTAAGTTAATTCCAGATAACTTATGTTAATTATCTAGCATAACCATATACCATTCCTTTTTCTAAAGTAATTTCTTTATAATAAAATAATTCAGGTATAGTAACAAAAGTATATCCCCTATTCTGAAGCTCAGGAATAATAATATTTAAACTATTTGCAGTAGCACTATATATGTCATGCATTAAAATAATATCCCCATCCTTGACTTTGTTAATTACCCTACTGGCAATTCTTTTAGAATTATGATATTTCCAATCTAAAGTATCTATATCCCATATAATAATAGGCATATTACCTATTTTTTTTACTATATTATTATAGACACCATAACTAGGTCTTAATAATTTAGGATATCTACCAGTAACTTCAAATATAACCGAAGAAGTTTTATCTATTTCATCTTTAATAACATTTTCTTTATATTTAGTTAATAGCAAATGATTAAACGTATGATTGCCTATTTCCATTCCACTATCATATTCTCTTTTCAATATTTTTTTATTATCTTTTGCCTTACTGCCAAGTACAAAGAAAGTAGCCTTAACATTATATTTAGCAAGTACATCAAGTACTTTACCAGTATTATAATTAGGTCCATCATCAAAAGTAAGAGCAATTAATTTATCACTGTTATTTATTTTTTTATTAGTAATAATATCATAATTAAACACCTCCGTATATACCATACTTATGGTACTACTATCCAAATCAATCATAAAAGAATCTAAATCATAACTATAGATATTACTATCAAAAAAATATTTATAAAATACAACACAATATTGATTATCATTATTATCATAATCATAATCATAATCAATAATACCACTTTTATCTCTATATCTATCTAAATATTCATTAATAAAATTATCTATTTTATTATCATTAAAATACGGATAATTAATTTCTATATTATCGTTAATAATTTCCTTATTAACCAAAACATCTTTATCTATATCAATTATCCATAACATTAAAGATATAATAATCATTGGAATAAACAAGTATCTCATTTTCATAATATCACTAATAAATAGTATGAAAAAAGACTCCTCATTAGAAGTCAATACTTAATATCAATACCATCAAAATCTACATTAAGAAACTTTTTACTTGATAAATAATCACATAAATGAACAAATCTTTCATACTTATCTTTAGGAACTGGTAATACTTCATTATCATTAAAATCCTTATTCCAAATTCCCATATGCGAAGATATTACCCTAGTCATTAAGTTAAGTTCCTCATCGCTTAAAGATAATTTATCCTTATGTTTCTTAACAAAAGAAGCTGCTAGTAAAGGATGATCAAATCTCGTATATTTTTCTTCAGGATTACCTTTTTTTAATCCATCATGAAGAGTAAGAGCCATCAAAATAATATCTTTTTCATTTTGCGCAAAACTATTAATTCCAGGATTATCTAAAAGTTCCTTGGCTATACGAACAGCAACTTTAGTATGTTTAACTAGTCCATTCTTAGTACCAGCAAACTCTGGATGATATTTACCAGTACTTGAAGCCGGTATTTCAAAAAAATAATCAGGTAGTTCACTAACTAAATACTTTAAGTCATCTCTCTTTTTTTCATCTTTAATATAACTATATTCTTTATTAAAATAACTAACTTTATCCATATTTATTTCCTAATATTAACATCCACTGTAGTATATGGAATATTAATTCCCTCCCTATCAAATTTCTTCTTTATCATTTTTAATACTTCTCTTTTAATTGCATAATTAGTCATAGCCTTACAAGTGATATCAACTGCATATACAATGCTAGAATCCCCTAATTCATCTACTCCTAGTAGTTTATAATCTTTAACATTTTCAATTTTAAGAATATCTTCTCTCATACTTTCCAAAACCTTCTCTAATTTATCAATATCAGTATTATAAGCAACATTAAGTTTAAGAAAAATATCACAATTAGACAAATTATAATTAATAACCTCACTAAAAGAAGAATTACCAATAGATTTAACTTCTCCTGTAAAAGCCTTAATTTTAGTAGTTCTAAGTCCAAACTCAATTACAGTACCTTGAAATCCATTAATTGATACAGTATCACCAACAGCATATTTATTATCAAATAGTATTGCTACTCCCGCTAATAAATCCTTAATAATATCTTGAAAAGCAAGGCCAATAACCGCAGCAAATACACCTAAAGAAGCAATAATACTTGTAGTATCAATACCATATATTTTAAGTATTCCAAGAACTATAAATATAAGTATTAAATATTTAAATATACTTCTTCCTAAATTAATAATAGTGTCCTTTCTCTTATCTTTACCACTATTACCAATATGTCCCTTAGATATTCTATTAATAACTTTTTCTATTACCAAATATAATATAAGGCCAACAACTATATAAACAATTGGTAAATAAAATTTCTCATTAGTAATAAACTTTATAAATTTTTCCATAACATCTACCTCACATACTAATTATATAGTATTTTATCTCTTTTTTCAATAATAAAGTTTATATATTACAAGTATATAAAGTATCTCCTACTAAAATTATACACTTATTCTTAGATATATTATCATAGGTATAATAAGTATTATTATATTTAATAAATACTATATAATCCTTATACTTATTCTTAATAATTCTATATTTATCATATAAATTATTAATACATAACCATCTATAACTATCATTATATAAATTAGTATTACATCTTATAAAATATCCTTTATAAGATGTAATACTTTTATAATAACCATTAAAATTATTTTCATATTCCTTTTTCAATTTTTTATTAATACTTTTAATAGTATTATTATCATATCTTATTAATAATCGATTATTTTTTATACTATAAGTATAACCCAAAAAACTAATACCTTCTTTCGTTCGATAAATACCACTCTTATTATTAATATCAAGTTCTATACTCCTTAATTTATCTTTAATTATTTTAAAAACATCTTCTAGAAGACTTCTATTATCACTAAGTATATACATATCATCCATATATCTAATATAATGCTCACATTTAAGTATCTCTTTTATATAATGATCTATATCATTAAGAAAGAAAACTGCAAGTAGCTGATTACTTAAACATCCTATACTAAGCCCATATCCTTTTCTATATAAAGGAATATTATTTAATTCATTAATAAGTCTATTCTTTTCTTTAATACTTATATTTAAATTATTAACTCTATTTATTTCTTTACCAATTAATTTCTTAATATTATCATTAACATATTTATTATCAGTTAAATTAATAATATTCTTTAAAATATTTATAGATTTTTTATCTTTTATTCTTCTTTCTAACATAGAAAGAAGAATATTATGATTTATATTATAAAAATATTTTTTTATATCTATTCTAAGTACATATATATCTTTATTTATTCCTATATTATTTATATATTTTTCAAACAATTTATATCCATAATTAGATCCCCTATTCTTTCTCGTGGCTATATTACTATCAATTAGGCAATTAAAACTCGGAAGTAAGATAAAATAGCTAATCATTTGATTAACTATTTTATCACTAATACTTTCACTCATAATTATTCGATATTTTTTTTCATGAATAAGAAAAATATTATAATTAGAAAAGATATAAGAATTATTTTTTAAATTACTTAAAATATCTACTAGATAACAATTCTTATATCTTATAAACTCCATAATTTTATTCTTATTATGACATTTATTTTTTACTTTATTAAATACATATAAAATATTACTATAACTAATCATATTATCATATAAATCCTTAGTTCTTTTCATTATTTATCCAACTATTAGTCATTTTTCTTATCTCATTTAACATTCTAATTATTATCATAAACTTCTTCTTACTTATTATATCTATATCCAATAACAAATCTAAGTATAGATCAATCATTGATATATTAACTAGTGCTTCTTTTTGATATTTATTTCTAATACTTCCAATATTAATATTAGCCTTAATAATATTATAATTAAGAGATATAATATTATCTTCAAGTCCTCTTCTATAACTAGAATGTACTTTAGGTATATTAATTAAAATATTACTTTCTATATATTTAAGTAATAATTTACTTTTATTTAATAATTTAAAATCATTCATAATATTTATAATATATAACCCTCAAATACTTGCCCTTTCGAATATTCTACTAGCACAAGTATTGGAGTTATATAAATCTTTAGACTTAAAGTCAAGGAATATACTTGTTTCCTCTAATATGTTATACTAAACCAAATATTAATAGCTTTCGTTATATATTTAATCTTTAGATGTTTCTTGAGGAAATTACCGAACGAACGCCGTTAGTATTATTCACATTGTTGTTATTGACATTACCATCATCATTCACATTATCTACATTAGCATTATCACCCGCGAAGGCGAACTAAAGAAGCATCCAGTTTAATAGCATATCCCTATATATATACAAAAACATATATATTAACTTAATGACTAATTTTTCCTTTCCGACCCTTTATCTTACTTTTCTTATTAGTACTTACCTACCGCACTCTTGTCCTGTGAAAAGAGTTTCACAGGACTTATTTCAGATTAAAGATCTTATTTTTATTTTTTTATCCAATTACAAATGGATTATTCATAGTTCCATTACCACCCGTTATCACATCAGATCTTAGAGAAACTACCGAACGAACGCCGCCAGAATCATTCACACCGTAGCTATTGACACCACCATCATCATCCACATTACCTACACCAGCACTACCACCCGCGAAGGCGACTGGAGTCATCGACCAATAAAAGTTTCCTGTAAATAAATAATAATCTGTATTAGTGATATATGAAGAGTTCACCATGTCATATGATTTTCCTCCAGATAAAATGATTTCATCAGTCGTTATTAAACCAATAGGATATGTTAAAGCACCATTACCATTTGCTGAGCTTACTGTAAATCTATCATTGATATTTGTACATTTAAGACTTGGAGTTGCAGGACTATTTACAAAGTTTCTTGTTAGATTAGAATAAGCTGTAAAGGTAGTACCTGTACCATTACCAGAAAGTTCCATTCCCCCAAAACTTTCTACTGGTGTTACACTTCGGTCATTACAGTATATAGAGTCTTGTAAATAATCTGTATAGTTTATTAGATTATTTTTGTACCATGTATCTATATATGCTTTTATAGTACTATTATTAGTATTTTTATGTGTTTCAGAGTATGTTGATGATCCTGCCGTTCCATACATATATCCTACATAGGCATTATCTTCAGAATTAGTATTATATTGTGAACTACCTATGATAGTATCACTACTCAGTGAAGAATCATCATAGCCATTAGGATGTGCAGAAGTACCAGCATATATCATTCTAATAGATCCATCGCCATTTATTCTTATTATTCTCCAATAAAAGCCTGCAAACTTAACATAGTTATTTTCTACCGCACCTCTAAAGTAATATGATTTACCCAGATCATCTTCAGATACATATATTCCTTTAGTACCATCGCCTTGATTTTCTACAGATGTACCATCGTTATTATTATGCTTAACACCAGTATTTCCACTTACTGTTGAAAAGTCTGGTGTTTTTGTGGTATCTACGACTATACTTGAGTTTAAAGCATTTAGTTGCTTAAGAGTATAGTCGGCAGTATTTGGTTTTAATACGGCTCCTTCTCCATCAGCATGAAGTTTAAATGAGAATGATTTATTCATCATGGTACTTGGATTAGTATAGTTAGCTCCATCTATCCAGATATATAGTGTATATTCAGTATTACTTGTACTTATACTTTCATTAGTAAGTAGTGTTATATGGGTAGTATTATTTTTAGTACATGTAGAAGTATTACTATTTAGATATGTAGTACTAAAGTTACCTTCTTTTACTTTAGTAGTACCTTTATATAGTTCATATTTAAAACTTTCATGTTTTAGATTAGTATCTAATGTTATCATATCTAAGTATAAGTTAAATACTAGTCCTGTAGTATCTGCTTTTACTTTGATTTTTTTAGATATTCCTTTACTTTTATCTGATACTGGTCTTAAGTTAGCTTCTACATCACTTCCTCCATCAAAGGTAACTGTAGCAGCCCCTACTCCTGCAACTATCTTAGTAACATTTGATCCTTCGGTAGTCCATACATAGTAAGCATAAGTACTGCTTACTATTATTGCTATTACTAATACTACTATACTAAATATCATAAATATTTTATATTTGTTATTTTTCATTATTTATCCCCACTTTCTATACTCATAGTTATATTTCCTTTGTATACACTAGATAATATATCGTTAACATTATCATTAGTAACTAAACTTCCATCTATCCATATATATACTTTTATTGTTTTTTCAGTAGTAGTTATTGGTATATTGCTATATATTGGAGTTTGTTCAGCACTAGATACTATTCCACTTCCACCTTCCACTGGTGTACTACCATCTAACACTTGATACTTTAATACTTTTCCATTTAATAAAGCACTAGAGGTAACACTAGTATCTGTATTTAGATATAATGTACCAGTACCATTTGTTATTGTACAAGTACTTTTTAAGCTTACTGTTACACTAGTAGATAATCCTCCAGTATAAGAACTAGCTAAACTAAACTTAGCAGGACTACTATCACTACCTATATCTCCACCTTTAACATAATTAACATCAAAGCATTCACCAGTACCAGTTATATTAACACTACCACTCCAAGATAGCCATGTATAAGTTGTACTTACTATTATTGTTATTGCTAGTACTACCATACTAAATATCATATATAATTTATATTTATTCATGTTGTAACCTTCTTTCTAATGTAAAAAAGACTACAAAGAAAGACTAATATTTCTATTAGTTTTCTCTATAGTCTTTATAAAACCTTTATTTATATAGTTTAATAAGTTAGAAAGCCCCCCCCCTAATTAACAAATAGTTAACATTATTTAATACTATTTTCTTCATAAGAGAGGCCTCCTTCCTGTTGATTTGCGAATTAATTGGGATCTAAAACCCTCGAATTATTTGGAATCTTTTAACCAATCAAAATCAATAAACAAATCTATATTTCTTTTCTTTACCTTACATATAAATAATAACATAAAATAATTATTTATACAAGTAATAATTATTAAAAAAAACAGTTAACTATTAACTATTTTTTCTTACTACGAATCTTAGTATCAGTAGCACTATAAGCAATTTCTTCTTTACCACAAATACCCCATACTCTCTTATAACAATATACTTTATTACTATTTTCATCATTAATCCAATTAGGATTAATAACTTGTTTCCACCCATCAAAACTATGACCACCAACTTTACATATTTCATCATTAATATCATCTAAAGAACATCTAGTTAAATATAATTTATTTTCTAACTCAAATATTTCTTTAGAAAGTTCTTCTTTTATACCATATAACCCTTTTAAAATATCATCTTTATTTTCCATAATAAACCCTCCTTTTCATGAATTAATATTCTATCACAAAAGAATACTTTATTCAAGTATCCTAACAATAATTTCATTAGATATATACATATACTTCTTATCAATTTTAATACAATTATTATCTCTTATCAAATATCCATTTCTAACTAAATTATCAATATTATATATATCTTCTAAAGATACATTAAACTTTTCTTTAAATCTGTCTAAATCTATACCATCAAACTTTCTAAGTCCAAGCATAATTTCATTTTCCATCCTAATATCCTTATCTTCATAAACAGAAGTATCTAAATATTCACCATTTAAATATTTTCTTAAATTCTTAGTATTAGTTATTCTCTTATTATTTATATAACTAGTACTAGATAACCCAAAACCATAGTATTCTTCATTATTCCAATATACCAAATTATGTTTAGATTGATATCCATTCTTAGCGTAATTACTAATCTCATAATGAATATAATTATTCTTCTCAAGAGTATCCTCTATATACTTATACATATCATAATCAATATCTTCAGAAATATTTTTCATTCCATTAATTTTTAGTATAGTATTATCTTCAATCATTAAACTATAAGTAGAAATATGACTAATACCAAGTTCTAAAAAACATTCAAGATCATTTTTTAAAATATCCATATTATCATATGCAGCATATATTAAATCAATATTAATATTATCAAAGTATTTTTTAACTAATTTAATCTTATTATATACATCAATCTTAGTATGATTCCTTCCCAATAACTTAATAATATTTTTATCAAAAGACTCTACACCAATACTAATTCTATTTACTCCATTATCTTTAAGTATTTTAAGTTTATTTTCAGTAATAGATTCAACATTACACTCAATAGTAAATTCGTACTCTTTACTAAGTTTAAATATTCTAATAATGTTCATGAGCCTAATCAATTCATTATCATCAAGACTAGAAGGAGTACCACCACCAATAAAAATAGTATTAACAATTTCACTTTTATATCTCACTTTAATTTCTTGTTCTAAATTATTTAAATAATCATTAATATATTTCTTATTATAAAATATTTTACAAAAATCACAATATGTACAAATACTATTACAAAAAGGAATATGAATATATATAGACATAACATCACCACCAATATAATAACATAGTAATATTTAAATTACAATGAATAAAACATCAAATATTATGCCATTATATTAATGGTGATAAAATGAATAATATAGATATAAGAAAATATATCATCAGTAACTTTAAAGATTCTAGTATTGATGATATAAAAAATTCCATCGAAGACTCTATATCCTCACACGAAGATGATCCTTTAATAGGCCTTGGAGTATTATTTGAATTACTATGGAATAATTCAAATGAAGAAGAAAAACAAAATATCTTATCAAACATAAAAAAAAGTATGTAACAAGCAGCATACTTTTTTTAATAATCTTTACCTGCAATAAAAAGTTCTAATAGTATATTGCCATCAATATTATTAATTTTAATATCCCTATCAATATTAGATAGTTTAGACAAATACTTAATCAAAGTATCCTCGCTATAATAATAACTATCACTAAGCAAATACTTAACTCTATATACACTTTTAAACTCCAATATTTTAGCTATCTCATCATTAGATTTACCACTATTATAAAGTCTTTTAACTTGAAACAATAATCTTATTTGACTAGCAATAATAGCAATTATCTGATTAAGATCTATACCATTCATAACAAAATTTTTATATAGTTTGATAGCCTTACTATTATTATTCTTTAATAGTGCACTAACTAAATCATAAACACTATTATCAGTATTCTCTTCCGTAAGAAGCATAATATCACTATTATTAATAACTTTATCATCTATTTTATATAACATAAGTTTATCAAGTTCATTTTTAATATTATCAATATTATTACCAACTCTATTAATAAAAATATTAATATCCATGCTACAATTCTTTTTCTTTAAATAATCATTAACATAATCACTTAAATATTCATTATTAGCCTCTACCTTTTTTGTAGTACCATTACTATTAATAAACTTTACCAATTTTTTTCTAGAGTCAATAGTATCACTATTAGATACAAATACTAAATAACTATTAGAATTATAGTTATTAAAATAATTCTCAAGTAAATTAATATTTTCAATATCTTTCTTTTGTGATAAATAAATAGTACTATCAATAACAATAAGTTTATTAGCAGAAAACATAGAAATAGTAAGTGCTTCATCTACAACATTCTGAATATCTTCTATATTATAATAAATAACATCATTATCTGAAATAGATAATTTTTCTTTAATAATATCAATTTCCCTACCAATAATAGAGGTATCAGTTCCATATAATAAATAAAAATTCATACCTATCACTCTTTTTCTATTTTTTTACATTTATAGTTTTTTTCATTATAATATTCTAATATTGAATCTTCATCTTCAGAAGAAAAATACTCTCTCAAATCTTTAATATTAGACATAACTCTATAAGTCTTTTCTTCATCAATAAACTTATAAGTATCCCCTTCATTCATATATTTATAAAATTCACCATTGTTTTTAAACTTATTATACCTACTATCGCTATTAAAGATATAATTATTAGTTACAACTGAGTTTTTAATTTTACCTTTACCACTGAAAGTAAGTTTAACTTCCTCTTTAACAAAAACATATAAAACATTATGATTATATTCTCTATCACAAACATAGTTCTTATCTTTTCCCACAATAACTTCTGGATTAAAAAAGAAAAAAGCCACTACAACAACTATAAATAATGCAAAAAATATTCCAGATATTGATATTCTTTTTTTCTTTTTATTTTCATTAACTACTTCTGAAGCCTTCTTCTTCGGTATAGTTAATTCATCAAGTTTATTGATATCAATTTTTTTGTTAATAACACCTTCATCAATTATTTGAGCACTAATTATTTTATCAAGTGAAATAACTTCAAAATCACTATCGCTATTACCAGTCAAAATATCATCTAAAAACTTATTGATTAAATTCTCACCATCATTTTTAGATAGCATTATAACAAGTTCATTATCTCTTATAAATAAAGAACCATAATATAATTTACTATTATCATAACTATAAATAACATACTTATTGTTATTTTTCTTATATTTAAAAGCTCCAAATACATTAATAAATATAGTCTCTTGTCCATATTTAAATTTAAAATCATTAACTTTTATTCTTTTTCCATTCATATAAGTAGCCTCCATAACAATTATAATATAATTAAAAGAAAAAAACTAGTCATTATTGGTATTTTATTTGACTAGCATCTATATTAAATCCGCCCTTAAAAGTATTACCCATCTCATAATCTTGATTTTTATTATTTTCTTGGAGCCATATTAAAACAGTAAATGTTTTTTTCTCATTACTCTTCAAATAAATATTAGAACCAATTAATATATCACCAGTTTTAGGAATACTATTTTTAGATATTTTATAACCCGTACTATCATACAAAGCATAACTAAGTGCCTTATCATCAAAATCATTATCAGTTACAAACATAGATATATTAAGTGTTTGATCTAAAGTGCCAGTACTCTTAACAGAAAAACTCTTTTTATATACAGAATACTTAGTACTTAAATTAGGCTCATTAATAGGCATAAGTGCATAAGTATCAATAGCAATACCATCTATATAATTAATAGCCAAAGTACCAGTTTTGATCTTTGTGCTATCCTCTTTTTCACTTGCAATCAAAGAAAAATAAGTAAAAGTTACTCCAACAATCATTATAAGTAGTGTAAGAATCAAAACAATAAAATAAAATATATCTGTCCTACTTTTACTATTATTCATATCATCAATCTCCTAGTATAATAATACCAAAAACATCAAAAAAAAGCAATACTTAAATTGCTTTTAATTTTATTATTGAGTAGCTTCACCAGTAATAGTTTTAGCACCTTTAACTTCAACATTAACAGTACCCTTAAATGTAGCACCTTGTTCAGCATCATTATCAGCACCAGCTTCGTCAAGCCAAACAAATAAACGAAGATTTTTTGTAGTATGATTTCCAGCTATTTTCATTGTTTCATCACCTGTTGCACCAAGTAAACTAAATTCTGTATATTCTCCAGAAACTTCACTATATGGAATAGTACCAGTATAAACTATATTAGAACCATTATCAAATTCTCCAGAAATACCAGTTCTATCGTATAAAACAAATTTTAAATGTTTAAATGGTATCTCACCTTTAGTAGTAACTTCACCTTGCTCATTCTTTTCTTCTTTTACTAAGGCTGTAGGAATTACTTTAGCAATAATTTCCATTTCAGTAGGTCCATCATTAGTTAAAGTAAAATCATAATACCCACAAGTTGTAAATCCCTTATCATCTATACAAGTTTTATATGTACCACCTTGACCATCATCATCACCAGTTCTAGTGAAAGTTCTAAGAGCTATAGTTTGATCTGAAGGTATAATATTAGTTACATTTAATTTGTCACCATCTTCATAAACTATTTTTACAGTAGCAGCTTTAACCGTTAAAGCATTATCTTCACTTTTAGCATTAATAGAAAAGTATGCTAATGATGCACCAATTATAGCAACAATTAAAGTAAGTACTCCAATTACTCCAAAAAATATTCCTCTCTTATCTTCTCTTTCCATTTACTTATCTCCTCTCTTCTATCATAAATTAATAATAGCAGATTTTTATAAAAAAAACAATAGTTTTGAATTAAAAAAAAGAAATAGTTCCAAAACTATTTCAAAAATTTGACAAGTTCTTCTTTGTTCATAAAGCCAGTAAACCTCTTAACTTCTTTACCATTTTCAAATAATATAATCGTTGGAATTGACATAACACCATATTCCCTTGCAACATCTGAATATTTATCAACATCAAGTTTAATAAAGTTAAATTCATTTTCTTTAGAAGCATCCTCAAATACTGGACCAAACATCTTACAAGGGCCACACCAAGTAGCATAAAAGTCAACGACTGCTTTATCTTTAATTAAAGAAGAAAAATCATTTTCATAATGTATTAAACCCATAACAAACCTCCTAATCTAATATACTTTCATCTTTAATATGAATTTTATTTCTATCAATAAGTTTACTTAAAGACTCTTTAGTAATAACTTTTTTATCTAATAATAATTTAATTACCTCATCATTTAATTCTTCATTATTCTTATTATCTTTTTCCTTTACTATTTTGTAAACGCCATCATATGTATCAACCATTTCTTCTGAAACCTTAGATAATATCGGTGTTTTATCTAACATAAAATTAGCTATTTTAGAATCTCTAACATAAGGAATATTTATAATTGGTAAAGTAATAACTACTAAAATTAAGAATACATAAACATACATTTCTATTATACCAACAAATATACCAAGTATTTTTGAAGGAATACTAAGTATAACTGTAGCCTTAAGTATTTTTTCTATTAAACCAGTTAACATAAGTACCACTTTAAAAACTAAATAAAGCAAGGAATATACAATAACAAAAGCAAGTACTTCATAGAACAAAATATTAATAGCCTCTATTCCTTTTATAAAACCTCCAAAGTTAATAAATGGTAAATTTTCATACATAATAACCGATAAATAGTTTTTTAAATAAAATGACAAAATAATGATAATAAATATACCAACAAAATTAGCAGTCTTTTTTATAACTCCAGATTTAAATCCACCAATTGCTCCTAGTGCTAAGGCAATCAAAATAACAATATCTGTTACATTCATAATTTATCCTCCTAATAACATTATATACTATTATATAAAAAAAAGAAAGAAAAAAAGATGCATTTAAGCACCTTCTATATTACTAACTTTAAATACTAAAGTTCTATCACCAAGAAATTCCTTATAATGTATTTCAAAATTTTCCCAATTTTTATTAACTTCGAATGCCACAAATCCTTGCGCTTTTTTGCTAGGCGCTAAGTCAGCTGCTAAATCACTAATACCTTCTATATCACCAAGTATACCTGTAATATCACAAGCTACATCATCAACATAACCCTCAAAATCATAATATGAAACATATTCACTTTCTGTTGAAATATTTTCTATATCAAAGAATAATACCAAGTATTCTTTACCTTCAGCAGGTGTATTAACAAAGTAGCCTTCTCCAATAGAATCATATTTATAAGCCCCAGTTAAAGTTAAACTAAGACTTCCATCTGTTAAAGTATCACCTATAGTACCATATAAAGTAGAATCAGTATTTTCTTCTATGTAATCATTAAGTTTATCCTTTATTTCATTTGGGTCTACTTTCTTAAGAGCATTAATTCCGATAACAGCAAAAACTATAATAGCAATAACAACTAATAATCCTAAGCCACCTAAAACTATCAAAACAATAGCCCAAGCAGGTAATCCTTTTTTCTTTTCACCACTTGCAGTAGGTTTTTCTTCATTATTTTTATTAGTATTGTTTTCCCCTACCATAGTACCACATTTAACACACATTGCGGCCTCATCAATCATTTCACTTCCACAATTAGGACAAAATTTAGCCATATTTTTCACTCCTCTCTACCATAATTATATATCATATCAAAAGAAAAAGAAAGTATTTTTATTAAATATTTTCTTCTCTAATTTGTTCAATAATATTATGTTTCTTTATCTTACTTGTACTATACATCATAGTAAGAAGTACAATTACAAATACCGAAACAATTGATATAATAATAGCCTTCCAAGGAATAACAATACTATTTATACTCATCATATCTGCAAGAGCATAATGTATGATGATAGTTACTCCAAGACTCACTGGTATAGCATATATTAAAGATTTAAGTCCGAAGAATAAACTTTCAAAAAATAATATTTTATTAAATCCTTTTCTTGTAAGTCCTATACTTCTAAGAACAGCAAACTCTCTTTTTCTAAGCGCCATACTTGTAGAAATAGTATTAAATACAGAAGTAACACCTATTAAAGTAATTAATCCTATAAAACCATACATAAGAATCTTGACAACAAGAATCATATTATTAGCTTGTTTCATTGATTCTTTAACATTAGTATAATTAACATTATCATACTTATCTAATTCTTTTGTTAATTTATCAATATTATCAGTATTATCACTTATAATATTATACTGTGTATAATGAGTACCACTATCAGATATATTATCATATAACTTCTTATTAACAATAAGTTTAAAATCACTCATATAAGAAAACTCTTCAATCAAATCAAAAGACTTATTAGTAATAAAAATATTATCTATTTTCTTATTACAATATTTAGTAGTATCCACATCTTCATCATTATCATCAAAATTACATATCTTAATATTAATATCACCATTGTTAATTACTGGAATATCATAATTAACTCTTTTATTATTACCATAGCTTACGCCTTTAAATTTATTAAGTAAAATAACGCTATCCTTATCTAAACCAATTAATTCTTTATACTTATTATAAGAAATATCATCTAAAATATAGATAGAAATATATTGATATTTTAAATTAGTTAAAGCCTTTATGCCATCATCACCATAAGCACTCTTATAAAAATCAAGATATTCATCACTATAAGTATAATTACCAATTATAGATAAATTACTAGCACTATAAGAAACATATTCTTTAACATCATTACTCTTAATAATCTCACTAATTTTATCTAATGCATCTATATCATTATCATCACCAAAATAACTAATCTGATAATCATAAGGCACTTCACCCATCACACTACTAGCAGTATCAATAGTATAATTCATATAAGAAGAAAACGATATAAATAATACAATACTAATAAATAAACTAACAATCGTAACTCTATACTTCTTCTTATTTCTCTTAATATTTTTAAGAGCAATCTCTCCTTCTATACCAAATAATTTATTAACAAGCTTGCCAGTTTTAATCTTCTTCTTATTAATTTTAATATCATCATTTTGTCTGATTGCCTCAATTGGAGACACTTTAGCAGCTCTTCTCGAAGGTACTAAAGCAGATATAAATATAACAAGTATCATAAATATAACAGGTATAATTATAAATACAATATTAGTAACCAAATTAAGTTTTAATACTAAAATATCACCAATTAAATTATTTATAATAAGTATTACTGTTCCAATACCAATATAAGCCCCACAGATTCCAAGTATTATTCCTATAATACCCTCGATAAGTGCTTCAAAAAATACTGTATATGAAAGTTGCTTCTTCGTAGCTCCTATACTGGAAAGCAATCCAAACTCTTTTTTTCTTTCCATTACAGAAATAGCAAAAGAATTATAAATAACCACTATACAGCCAATAGAGACTAACGATAACATAATAACTATCATAGTAATCATTGATTTCATTATATTACCATAAGTACTTTCACCATATAAAGCAAGAAGTGTACTATTATAAGATATAGCATTATTATAACCTAACTTCTTAGCCAAGTCTTCTGATTGTTTAATAATTTTTTTCTTATTATTAAACATAACAAATACATTAACGGTTCCATCTTTATCATTCATATCAAGAGTAAAAGTACTATACCCTGAAGCAGAATAATCTTCAAAATTACTTCTTTCTACTATACCAACTATTGTATAAGTTTTCTCACCAACAATATTAAGAGTTTCTTCTTCATAGTACTCATTATTAGCCAAAGTATTAACGCCTTCAATTACTCTTTCACCATACTTTAATGTAATAATATCTCCAATTTTATAAGAAGCTCCTCCATTAGTATTAATATGATTAGATATAACAAGTTCACTATCATTTTCAGCAAATCTACCAGAAATCAAATGAAGTTCATTAAAATATTCCTTATCAACACTTGAAATATAAATATATGGTTTATATTCATTAGCAGAATCAAACTTACTAAAACCAATAGGCTTTTGATAAAAATAGCTGAAATCTTTCTTATCAATACTATTTAATTTATCTAAAGATACATCACCATACTCAGCCTCATATTTACCATTATAACTAATAGTTTCTCTAATCATATAATCTTGAAAAGAAGAGAATAATAGTCCTATTCCTACCATCAAAGCAGTTGATAAAATAATACCAACAATTGTAACTATAGTTCTTTTTTTATTAAGTTTTAAGTTCTTTATAGTTAAGTCATTCAAAATACTCATTTTATCTTCTCATCCTTAACTATATGCCCATCTTCTAAAGTAATTATTCTATTAGCCTCTTTAGCAAGATTCATATCATGTGTAATCATAATAATAGTTTGATGATATTTTTCATTAGAAATTTTAAGTAAATCTATAATCTCTTTACTAGCCTTAGAATCCAAATTACCAGTAGGTTCATCAGCAAGTATTATATCCGGCTTAGATATAAGTGCTCTTCCAATAGAAACTCTTTGTTGTTGGCCTCCAGAAAGCTCATTAGGTAAATGATTAACTCTTCTTTCAAGACCAAGAATATCTATAAGCTCTTTTAAATAATCTTTATCAACCTTTCTACCATCAAGTAATATAGGAAGAGTCATATTCTCTTCAACATTAAGTATTGGTATTAAATTATAAAACTGATAAATAAGTCCTACTTTTCTTCTTCTAAAGACTGCTAGTGCATCATCTTTTTGTTTAAACACATCAGTACCACCCACAATAACCTTTCCACTAGTAGGTTTATCAACAGCCCCTAATATATGTAAAAGTGTTGACTTACCGCTACCAGAAGAACCAACTATTGCCACAAAGTCTCCCTCATCAACAGTAAAAGAAACATTATCAATAGCTTTAACCAAAGTACTACCTTTACCATAATTCTTACACAAATTATCAGCTTCTAATATTTTCATTTCTTTATCCTTTCTATTACTTCATCAAAACTAATTCCCATCCTAGTAAGTTCAGATATTTTTTTCTTTATATTTTCAATTTCTCTATCTATCTTATCATTAGTAGTTTTCTTAGTATTTTCTGATATAAAAGTACCTTTAGTACTAATCGTAGTAATAACCCCCCTATTTTCTAATATGTCATAACTCTTCTTAACAGTATTAGGATTAATACCTAAATTACTAGCCATCTCTCTAATCGAAGGAATTTGAACCTTCTCCTTAAGTATTCCAACAGCAACATACTTCTCAATACCATTTACTATTTGCTCGTATATAGGAGTTCTACTTTGATAATCCAAATTAATCATAATCTGTTTCATCTACATCACCCTAGCAATCTCAGCATCACTAATGTCGTCATCATTGTCATTAACATACTTTTCCATAATTTTATCAAGTTCTTCTACCCTATTAGTAACAAATATATTTTTATCATAATCATTATTTATAGTAATATATTTATAATTCTTATTAATATCAATATTTTCATCAATATTATCAACAATAAACTTACCAATTTCAGAATAAAGTTCACTATAGTAGCCATCAGTAACACCATAACCATTTATACCATAATAATAAATATCATTATCATTCATCTTATTTAAATATTCTTTAGTCTTAGTATTATAATATTTTAGTATATTAAGTACTAAATCCTTATTATCAATAACATTAATAACAACATTTCTTACAGCATAGTTATCATAAATATATAAACTAATATTAAGTGATCCATCATTATAATCAACATTTTTTAATACATCCTGGTTATTTTTATATTCATTAATGACCATATTAGTTAATTCTTTATTTTCCTTCACACCAGTATAACCATTATCATATCCAATACCAAAGATTCTACTATCTTTATAATCTTCTAAAGTTTCTAAATATCCCTTATCATTTACTAACTTATTATTAATATAATTATAATCATCCTCAGTAACATATATCGTAAATTTATATGTATCACCTTTAACTTTAGTTTTAATATGATATATATTATATACATTTCCCCTAGGATCATCATCTAAAAGTAATGAAACAGCATAATTAATAACATCTTTATTTTTAGTAGAGGCAATATTAATATTATTATCATCCACAAAGGTGATTTCTTTAATATCATTTACCTTAATTTCAAATTCTTCCTTATCATCAAAGAAAGCACCAACAATACACACAGCACTAGATACAATAACTAAACATATAGCCATTTTAAAGAAATTAGTAACTCTCTTTCTAGTAATCAAATCATAAATAATTAAATAAGTAAATATAAGTACTAATAAAAGTATAATTGTAAAGAAATCATGACTAGACAATCCAAGAGTTTTAATTATTACGTATAGTATACAAACAACAGGAACAGTAGTTAAAGTTCTAACTAAAATATGAACTCTCTCACTTCTAAAAGAAGTACCAACTATTTCAAATTTTTTCTTTATGAAAAGTACAAGTCCAACAGCAATATAAACAATACTTAAAAATACCATCTTAAGAAGAGAAACATTTATACCACTATCAAATTCTTCTCCCAAAAATACTCCTGCAATAAGTTTATAAGGCATAGTATAATTATTATCACTTACTCTATTTACATAGCCGGTATAAATATTATTTCTTTTATCATTTTTACACTTTAAACTATCACATTCATATATAACTGGTGTACACTCTTTGTTAAGGCATTCAATTCTAGCGGTACCATAATTATTATAATTAAATCCATCTGTTTTAATAAAAGTACTAACGAATGGAACTAAAAATAATATAAGTAGAGTAACAACAATCGTTGTAATCTTATTTGAAGAAACACTAGCGGCTATATTACAAGAAGTAAATACAAAGATATAAGAAATAGAATATATAAGAAATATATCAAATAACATCTTATAATCAATAATCATATTGCTATATATCAAACTAATAGCAAGTGTAATAATTAAATTAATAATTTGCATAAGAAGAATTATTATTATTCCACCAAATGTATTAGTAAGAAATATTTGTTTCTTATTAATAGGCATTGAAAGTGTAAAATCAATAGAACCCCTTTTATATATAAAACTAAACAAAGTAATTGAAAGCATCACTGGAACAAGATACATACCAAATAACACCGGACCACTAACTTCATATATACTAGGCATAAAATTACTACCCTGACTACATTTCACTAGTAGTATAATACCGCCAATTGTAGGAAGTAATAACATACATAAAAGAATAATAGCTTTAGATTTCTTAATATTTTCTTTTAAATAATTAAAATTAAACAAACTTGTTAAACTCATATCCTAAAGCCTCCATTTCATATATAAATACCTCTTCCAAAGTAAGTGGAAGATAATCAAGTATTAAAGGTTTCATCTTTTCAATTTTTTTCTTACTTTTACCGTCAGTATCTTTAATAATTATTGTAGCCACACTACCCTGTTTCTTAAAACTCAAGATATTAAAGTCTTCAAAGTCATCTTTATCAAAGTTCTTTTCAAATGATAATTGCACCTTAAACATATTAGTTTTAATAGTATCAACATCACTCTCAAACAAAATACCTCCTTGATATAAAAGACCCAAATTATCGCAAATATCCTCAAGTTCTCTAAGATTATGACTAGTCATAACAATTGTAGTATTTTTTTTATTCATTTGCTTAATAAGAATCTTTTTCATAGTATTTCTAATAACCGGATCAAGTCCATCAAAAGTTTCATCAAAAAACATATAATCAGCATTAGTAGAAATAGCACATATTAAAGCACACTGTCTTTTCATACCTTTAGAAAAAGTACTAATCTTCTTATTAAGACTAAGATTAAGCATATTAGCAAGTTCTTTAAGATAATTCATATCAAAATTCTTATACATAGATTCATAGTATCTAGCAGTATCCATAAGTGTATAATTAGAATTAAAGTATAAATCATCTTGAACAAAAACCATTTTCTGTTTAATAACATCATTATCATATACCTTACTACCATCTACAGTAATATCACCACCATCAGTATCATATATACCCATAATAGTTCTAAGAAGTGTAGACTTACCACTACCATTAGCACCTACTAAACCATAAATAGAATTATCTTTAATAGTACAACTAAGATCTTTTAGCACATAATCTTTATCATATTTTTTAGATAGTTTATCTATTTTTATCATATAATTTTCTCCTTTCACAACAATATATGATTGTACTACTTGTGCTAGTACAATTAAATCATACTACACAATTAATTCTTTGTCAAGGAAAAAATACAACTCAAATTATTGAATTAAAAAAACTTAATCTAGAGACTTATAATCAGGCTCTAGATTATCTTCGAAGACTCCTAGAGCTTCAAAGAAAGAGTGTGAAACACAAAGGTTCACACTCAAAACCAATAAATCTATTTTTTCTTTCTATAAAAAACACTATAATTAGTAAAGTCAATATTACTAATAATCTTATCATATTCACTATAATTAAACTTATCTATAACATCAATATCATCATCATCTAAGTAACCAAAACGAATGTAATTCTCTTCAGTAGGAGCAACATAACTACTTATACTATCCTTTCTAACAGATATTCTAGTAATAGCATCCTTCTTAACAAGTTCAAATACTTTCCTTTCACTACTATCCCTATTTTTTATCGAAGATAAAACAAGTTTTTCAAAATCATTAACCTTCTTAGTAAAAGCGATTACATCAATAACAAAATAACCATTAAAGTAATATAAATAAGCAGAAATATCATCAGTATAATCAGAACAATTATTAATATATTCATTAATTTTTGAATATTTAGAAAAATTAATATCTAAAAAGAAACTTAAATACCAATCCAATTTATATTTATCAAAACAAGACAAACTACTAACATCAATTTTAAAAGTCAAAATAACTTCATCAATATAATCACTCTTATATATAGTCCTCTTTTTTATAACATCCTTAACATCACTAACTTTAGAAAGTTTTTTATCATTTTTAAAAGAAATCTCTTTATATATATTTTTAACCAAACTAAGTGTTTTATCATAATCAAAATTACCCGCTAAAACAAGAAACTGATTGCAAGGAATATAAATATTATCATAAACATATTTAATTTCCTTAATAGTAATACTTTTAACACTACCACTACTTCCCAAAGTCTTTCTATTAATAGTAAACAACCCATTTATTTTCTTTTCAATAATCTTATTTTTTTCATTATTTTTATCATCTCTAATCTCACTATAAACAGCCATTTTTGTCTTATCAAGTTTTTCCTTAGTAAAAGAAATATTATAAATTCCCTTTAAAAAAGTTTCTAAACATTCATAAAAATTAGTAACAGTATTAAAGAAATATGAAGTATTATCATTATTAGTACCACCATTACAACTAAGTATATTATATTTTCTTAAATTATCCAGTAAATTCCCCTCTACTGTATTTTCACATATATAATGCTCCAATAAATGAGCAGTACCAGGTTTAACCTTCTTAGTATTACCATTATAATCAACATATTCACCATTATTACCACCAAAGAAAGTATATAATTCCACATGATTAGTACTCTTACTACTATCCGTATAAATAAGAATAGTAAGTCCATTATCCAAAGTAATAAATTTAGCCTTATTCATAATCCCTACCAACTCCTATATATTTACTAACCATAATAAGTCTATTATCAATAAAATTTTTAACTTCTAAAGGTTTAATACTCTTAATAACATCATAATATTTTTCATTAGTATAACCAAGATATTTATCAACATAATCAAATAATATAGTACTAAGTTCCTCTTTATCAAGTTCATTATCTATTCTAGCCTTTTCCGTAAATAGAGGAAGCCTGCTCTCTATATAATTAATATCAGATATATAATTCATAGCCTTTTCATATAGTTCAAAAATCATATCAATATTTTTACTACCAGTAAAAGAAATCAAAGAAAGAGTACCAAAGTCATAAGTATAAGCATTAGTTCTATATACCAAATCATTATCATTTCTCAAATAATTAAATAAAACATCCGAATTATTAGAACTAAGTAAATTTTTAACTATAGTAAGTAGTACCCTATCTCTATAGCAGCACATATCTCTTACTTTGTAATTGCAACATACACTACTCGTAGAAAACTCACTATTTTCTCTAACCACTTCAACACTATTTGAAATATTTTTAACATATACATTATAATCAGTCTCAAATTTAACATTACTAATCTTGTTATCAAGAATAATTTCTTTAACCAGTTCTTTAGATTTCTTTTCATCAACATTACCTATTAGAAAAGTAAGTGGTGGCCCGCTAATAATCTTCTTATAAACATTATATAATCTCTCACTAGTAACATTACTTAACAAAGATAAATCTTTAAATACTTTTGAAACAAGATAATCATTCTCATCAATTAAAAGATCATTCTTATATTGACAATAGCCATCATATCTTTTAAGTTTATTCTTAACACTTTCCTTATACATCTCAATAGATTCTCTTACTAGTTTTTCAGAAAAAACACCATTTTCTAAGTAAGGATTAAAAATCATTTCCCTAGCAAATAGGAGATTATCTTGAAGAACATCTTTTTTTAAACTAGCAACAGAAGGATAAATTAAAGCAAATTCTAAAAAAGCATTATTGCCTATAAAAGATATCTTACTACGATAAGATAAACAATAATTATTAATACATGCTATTGCTAGTTTTCTTTTAGTATCATATTTTTCACTTCTATCAAAAATAACATCTTTAAGTATTTTTAACTCTTCTTCTTTATAATCATATATCGGAAAAGAAATAAATAAAATACATTTCCTAAATTCATCATTTTTAATTATAATCGGCTCATTATTTCTATTAAACATCATATCACTTCTCTCATACAAAATTATATTTAAATAAATAATTTTTGTCAACCTAGGTATATTCCCATACACAAATTAATCAGTATCATAACCTATTTTAGGAGGGAAAAATAATGAATAATTTTAACGACTATTATAATTATCTAAATAATAATTATAATGATATGAATTTTTTAGCAGATCCAAATAGTATGATCTATGATATGAACTATCAAGCATTATATCCAAATGCAGTAATGCCTACTAATAACAATATTTTAGATACAAAACTTGGTTTTAAACGAGGTAATCTTTTTAATAACTTATATGATGAATACAAAAACTATAAACCACAAGAGTTAAAAGCAAATAATGAGAAAGAAGATTTATTACTACAAATAGATGAGCAAAGATTTGCTATGATCGAAATGAATCTTTACCTAGATTTATATCCTAACAATAAAGAAGCACTAAATAGATTCAATACTTATCTAAAGAAAGAAAAAGAATTAGTAACATTATACGAAAGTAAATATGGACCATTAACTACATCAAGTCCTGTTCAAACAAATAATTGGACTTGGAATAATTCACCATGGCCTTGGGAGGTGCAAAGCTAATGTGGAAATATGTAAAATCACTTGAATATCCTGTAAACATCAAAAAGAAAGATATAAGAATGGCTAAATATCTCGTAACACAGTATGGAGGCGCCAACGGCGAACTAGCGGCAGCCTTCCGTTATTTAAATCAAAGATATACTATGCCTGACGATAAAGGAAAAGCCCTACTTACCGACATTGGAACCGAAGAACTAGCCCATGTTGAAATGATATCCGCAATGATATACCAGTTATTAAAAGGAGCCACTATAAAAGAATTAAAAGAAGCAGGTCTTGAATCACATTATGCTGAACATGGTTATGGCCTATATCCAACAGATGCGAATGGCGTACCATTTACCGTAGCCTACTTTGCCACAACAGGAGATCCAATTGCCGACCTATCCGAAGACATGGCCGCAGAACAAAAAGCCAGAGCCACTTATGAAAACCTAATCGACCTAACAGATGACCCAGATGTCATAGGACCACTTCTATTCCTAAGACAAAGAGAAATAATTCACTTTACAAGATTTCAAGAATTATATAACGAATACAAAAAGAAAAATTTAAAATAACTAAATACCTATCAAATTAGGTATTTTTTTCATAGAAAAAAAGAAGTTATTTCTTTGCATCAAACTTCTTTCTTAATTCAGTATTTAAAATAAATTTTCTAAGTCTAATATTTTCAGGAGTAATTTCTACTAGCTCATCACTATTAATATAATCTAGACAATATTCTAATGTTAATGGTCTAGGTCTTTTAAGTACAACAGTATGATCTGAACCAGATGCTCTTGTATTAGTAAGTTGTTTACCTTTAACAACATTAATAGCAAGATCATTTTCTCTATTACATTCACCCACAATCATACCTTCATATACTTCAGTACCAGGTTCAATAAACATTACTCCTCTATCTTCAAGTTGTCCAAGTGCATAAGCAGTAGCCTTACCTGCTTCAGTAGATACAAGTACGCCAACTTTTCTTTCAGTAGAATTAATATCCTCTACCGGAAGATATTCCTTAAAACTATGATTAAGTATACCATAACCCTTAGTTAAAGTCATAAAGTTAGTATTAAATCCAATTAATCCTCTTGAAGGAATAGTATAATTAAGTCTAATTAAATTATTAACATTAGACATATTATCCATTTTACCACCACGAAGACCAAGTGCCTCAATAACATTACCTACACAGTCATCACTAACTTCAATTTGAACATCTTCGTAAGGTTCACATTTAACACCATCAATTTCTTTAATAATAACTTCAGGTTTAGATACTTGTAATTCAAAACCTTCTCTTCTAAGATTTTCAATCAAAATAGATAAATGAAGTTCGCCTCTACCAGAAACAGTCCAAGACTCATTGCTAGCCTCTTCAACTTTCAAACTAACATCTCTTTGAGTTTCTTTAAATAATCTCTCACCTATTTTTCTAGCAGTAACAATCTTACCCTCTCTACCAACAAATGGGCTATTATTAACCATAAATGTCATTTTTAAAGTAGGTTCATCTATTCTAAGGATTGGAAGAGCTTTCTCTTTACCTACATTACATATAGTTTCACCAACAGAAATATCCATAAGACCTGCTATTGCAACTATATCACCAGCATCAGCCTCATTAATTTCTATTCTCTTAAGACCTTCAAAGCCAAATAATTTTTGAATTCTAAATTGTTTAATACTACCATCTAATCTAACACAAGAAACCATTTCATTAACTTTAATAGTACCACTATGAACTTTACCAATACCAATTCTACCAACATATTCATTATAATCTAAAAGTGCAGGTTGAAATTGTAAATCACCATTAATATCAGCATTAGGTTCAGGTATTTCATCTATAATTAATTTAAATATATCATCATAACTTTCACTTTGTGTACTAATATCAGGATCTAGACTAGCAGTACCATTTAAAGCACTAACATAAGCAACTTTAAAATCAAGTTGTTCTTCAGTAGCGCCAAGTTCAATAAATAAATCTATAACTTCATCTAGTACTTTCTCTACCCTAGCAGTAGGTTTATCTACTTTATTAATAACTACAATAGGTTTAACTCCTGCTTCAAGAGCTTTTTTAAGAACGAATCTAGTCTGTGGCATAGTACCTTCGTAAGCATCTACTAAAAGTAATACCCCATCAACCATATTCATAATTCTTTCTACTTCACCACCAAAGTCAGCATGACCAGGAGTATCTAGTATATTAATCTTATATCCATTATAATGAATAGAAGTAGTTTTAGCAAGAATAGTAATACCTCTTTCTCTTTCTATATCATTAGAATCCATAGCTCTAACTTCAACTTGTTCATTATCTCTAAAAGTACCAGATTTCTTAAGTAATTGATCAACCAAAGTAGTTTTACCATGGTCAACATGAGCAATAATAGCAACATTTCTAATTTTCATAAAATACACCTTCTTTTTTCACAGTCTACAATTATATCACAAAAACATACATTTGAACATATTTTTTACTCATTTTCTTCAAAAACTTACCTTCCAGAAAAATCCAAGGTATTTTTCTGTCCTATTCAGCCTAATTCTTAGTCTGTATAGGAATAACACTAAGATATCATATTCACAGTGAAAACTTTCTAACCAATACAAAAACAGTTAAAAAGAAGACACCTAGTATCCTCTTTAATTTAAAATATATAGTTTATGCTTATATATAATAGATCTTAGTTTAAGACTTATTCATAAGGCTTAAACTAACACACTAAGACTACAGGCTTAGAGTGAACCTAAGCACTCTTATTATTCTTCTTATAATCAATAAAATCTAATATAATCATAACAATTATATATACTCCAACCACTTTAAATAAAGTATACATAACACTCTTAGGTACAAATATAAGAAGTATACCAAGAATAATAGAAATAATAGATACAATCAAATTACCAGTAATCTTTCTATCAAAATACTTAGTAATACTACTCGTAGCCATAATAAATAATAATAAACTAACAAGTACCGGAAGCATCTCTAGAAATAAGAAACTACCATACTTAAATACAAACATAGCTACCCAAATACACATAATACCAATTATCAAACTAGAATAGTCTCTACTAATATATTTCTTATCCATAATAAAACCAATTAATTGTATTACTGCAATAATAGCAAAAATAACAACAAATAAATAATTAATAGTACTAAGTAGTTCTTCAGTAGCAAATATAAGTACAATACCAATAACTAATCCAAGTAAATAATAAAATACCTCTGAAACACCACTACTACTTTTAGTTTTTTCAATCTTTTCAAGTACCACTACTTCATCTTTATTATCTTCTTTTTTCTTTCTTCCCATCTTAACACCTTCCTCTATATCTATAATTATATACTAATTCATAGCAAAAGGAAAGACTAAGTATTATCTTTCCTCTTTAAATAACTATTTAATTTAATGTAAGTGATATTCTGACTCATTTCATCAAATATATCTTCTACTAGTATATACCCCATATATTATCCTCCTTTTTTATAGGATAACACATATTTACATACTTTACATCACATTCGACAAAACTTGTCAATATAAGACATTAACTCTTAGTAATTCTTACTTTAATTGTTGTAGTTTTAGCAAAGTAACTAGCCTTAACTTCATCACCAGTAACATTAACCTTAACAGTATGTTCACCTTCACCTAATCCAGATAAATCTACTGTAGCCTTAATAGTAGTACTATCAATATTATCAAGAACTTCTTGCGTACCCTTAACAATAACAGTAGTTTTAGAAGAATTTTCTCCCATAGCTCCAGCCTTTAAGTTAGGTCCTAAGTTAATAGCATCAATCCTAATATCATCAACTTCCATTGATTTTTCTTCACCAAGAGATACCTTAACAGTAATAGTCTTCTCAGACACTTCTCTTATACCTTCAGGTTTAGGTACAACCACCGTATAAGACTTACTATCAGATAAACCAGTTACATCAACCTCTATTGGAATATAAGATTCCGTATATTTACTAACAACTGCCTGATCACCATATATACTAATTTCGTTTACAGAAGAACTAATTGAACTAATAGCCTTACCAAAAGCAACATTTCCTTTAGGAATAATCTTTATTTTAGCAGTACCACTATAAGATTCAATATTAATAGTAGCAGTAACCTTCTCTGGTACTATTTCAACATCTACAACATTACCATATTTATCATAAGCCACAAGTTTAACATCTTTAAGAGTATTAACACCCGCAGTAGGATCAATAAGTTCACCAATATCTACAAGTGCCTTAACAGTAGCCACTTTATTAATATTATGAATAGATTTCTCATCTTCAGTACCCTTAATAATAACTTCCTCTTTATCTACAGTAACAGACTGTACAGATAACTTACTATCGAGTTTATCCTTATTTATAACATCCACAGTAATAGACTTAGTCGCAGATACTTTAGGATATACATTAACAGTAATTGAAGAAGGATCAAGTTTATAATTAACTGAATTAATTGGGCTTTCATAATTAAGTTCTATCTTATGAGTGCCCTCTTTCAAATTAGATAAATCTGCAGTCACCTTACCGGTAGATAACTGTTTAGCTAAATATAAATCAACAGTTCTACCAATCAAAGTAACATCAGCAGTTTCAGGTAATCCCTCAATAATATAAGCTTCTTTATTATAAGTAACATCCACTATCTGATTATGAAGTACTTCAGCAGCACTATCAATAACAGTACTAGCCTGATTATCTACATAAAAGAATATTAATAATGATACTAGTAAAGATACAAATACCAAAGTATTTCTCTTATTAAGCCATCTTTCAAACTTACCAGCTCCCTTATCAGCTTTTTCACCAATAAACATAGCAAACTTCGTAACCGGAGTAACAATAAATCTGTCAATGAAACTACCTATAGTTCTAAATAAATTTCTAAAAAATTTAATGATTTTCTTAAGCGTTTTCATCACTATCATCCTCCTTTTCATCTACAAACTCATCATCAAGAAGGACCTCTTTCTTAGGTTTTAATTCCTCTACTAAAATCATTCTAGCATCATCTAAAGAAAGATTATAATTTAAGTTACCATCTACCGCTATTGAAATCTTACCAGTTTCTTCACTGACAACAATAGCAATAGCATCAGACTCTTCACTTATCCCAATAGCGGCTCTATGTCTAGTACCAAGTTTCTTACTAATCTTACTATTAATACTAATAGGAAATACAGCCCCCGCAGAAGTAATCTTATTACCCTGTATTATAACGCCACCATCATGAAGTGGATTTCTAGGAAAGAATATAGAAATCAATAATTCTGAAGAAATATCACCATATATTGGTTTACTTCTCTCAATATATTCATTAAGACTAATATCTCTTTCGATAACTATTAAAGCACCAATTCTAGATTTTCTAAGATAATCAACCGCAGTCATAACTTCATAAACAAGTTTCTCTCTTTCATCAAGTGTAAGTACCTTATGTCTACCAAGTAATTGCTTTCTACCAATATGTTCTAGTATACTTCTAATCTCTGGTTGAAATATAATTATAAGTGCCAATGGTCCCCACATAATAACATACTCTAAAAGTAATCCTATCGTCGTTAAATTAAGTGTATCACTAAGTATTTTAATAACTAATATAACAAGAACACCCTTAAATAATAATATAATCTTAACATTATTTTTAATATTCTTAAGTACAAAATAAACCATCATCCATACTAAAGAAATATCAATAACTTTTTGTAATATAACTAATAAATTATCAACTGTCATAATATCTCCCTTCTATTTAACCAAATAAATAGCCCCTTCTACACACAAATAGCACAGCAAAATAATACCACCAAATAAAAGTATCATATTACTAACAAATCCAGAATTAGAATTAATTACTTTAGTATCTTTTTCTTTCTTTTCTTCCACCTTTTTATCCTCCATTAACCTATTTAAAAAATCACTCTTAGTCATTATTCCATAACACCTATATTTAATCTTATCCTTCTTATCACTAAAAAGTTCATTTAGTTTATTAACATCATAGTAGGATAAAGTAAAACCCAAATCATGATATAAACTTTTCTTATCTTCAATTCCCTTCGCAGTAATATTAATATAAGAAATATCATTATCTTGAATTAATAAAGCAACTTTCTTTCCTATTATTTTAATATCATCTTTACTAAAATTATATTCATCCTGAAATAAATAAATAGTATTATCACTAATATAGTAAGAAATATTGTCAGTAAGTTTAATCTTTTTTATTTCCTTCTTCATAACATTAGTTACCTTCCTATCTATTAATAATTTTATCATGATACCGTCAAAAATGCAACATAAAAAGAAGCACTTTTATTGCTCCTTTAAATAAGAACTCATATTAATAAGATATCCAATATAAACAACTTGTGCATCATTACTTTCTTCCTTACAAGTAACTAATGCTATTGAATTTCTTGTATTATCAGTATAAATATTAGCATAACCATTCTTCTTAATCTCATAATTATCACTAAATATATATTCATATTTATTACCATTTTCATATAAATATATCTTATCACCAAGATCCATTTTATATAAATTACCAAAATAAGAATTATAGTTATTACCATTATGTGAGGCCAAAATAATTCTATTATCAGTCTTCTCTATAATCTCAATATTATCATTAACATTATTATAACTATTATTAATAGTAACAAGTCCTCTCTTTAATTCAATGCTAGGTATTTCAATAAAAGAATTATATCCATATCTGTCCTCTAGTGAAACATCCACATTATCATTATTAATTATTTTCTCAATAGCCAAAATATTCTTCTTACTATCAGTAAAATAATTATAAAAGTATATACCAAAATAACTAATACCAATAATAATAAATACTGCACTAATACCTACTATCTTTTTATTATCAAAAAATAGTATCAAAACAAATCCAAATAAAATAATCATAGCAATAACTAAAATATTCTTAAGCCCTACATTCATACC
>OGNB01000279.1_pt1 | contig 41557 bp, 32 predicted proteins | sample 1573301 | NCBI WGS metagenome assembly OGNB01 (sample SAMEA2581914, study PRJEB24529) | metagenome | biome: Human gut stool | place: China | collected 2011
GCGGGCCGAAGTCGATCATCGCGCCGATGCCGATGAACAGCAGCAGCGGCAGCGCTTCGCTGGCCTCGATGGTTGTCTCGAAGAGCCACTGGATGATGCCCTGGCTCTCGCCGATGCCCTCGACCATCTGGTTGAGGACGCCGGAGCTCGGCAGGTTGACGAGGATGGCGCCGAAGCCCATCGGCAGCAGCAGCGCCGGCTCATAGTCCTTTTGGATGGCGAGGTAGATGAGCGCGAAGCCCACGAGGTACATCACGCCTTGCTGCCACGTTACGGCTCGAAAGCCGTCAAGCAGAAAGCTCATAAATGCAACACACTCCTGTATCATAGAATTGGTTTTGGGAAAAGAAAAAGACTCTTACCGTCGGACGGCTGCAAAGACGCCTTCGGTAAAAGTCTCGCCATTTCATGAGCGGACCGGGGGCGCAGCCCCGTGATGACGACCCGCCCGACGCCGCAGCGGCGTTGGCTACTCCCTTATTCCTTTCGGTATCATAGCATACGAAGCGTCCTGTGTCAAACCAATTATTGCCGTTTCGTAAACTTTTTTGCGCCCTCTTTACTATTTAGGCGAAATCATATAGAATAAAAGCAATTTTGATAGAAAGTGTGATGGATCTTGCAGAATTTCATTTATACGCTTCGCTGCGCGATGGCGCGCTTCATGTACGGTCGAAATGGCGCCGACCAGCTCTGCTGGGCCTTGTTTATCGCTGAGCTGGTGCTCAGCCTGCTGCCCGCCTTGGTGCCGGGGCAGGCATTTGCCGCCTTTATCCACTATACCACGCTCTTTTTGTGCGTATATCTGCTGTTCCGTATGTTCTCGCGCAACCTCGAAAAGCGCCGTGCGGAAAACGCAAAATTCATGCAGTGGTGGGGGCCGAAGCAGAGCGCCCTGCGCGGAGCGAAGGCCCGCCGCGCCGACAAGGAACACAAGTATGTGAAGTGCTCCTGCGGCGCCTATTGCCGTGTGCCGCGCAGCGTCGGAACGGTCGAATTGACCTGTCCGAAGTGCGGAAAAAAGCGGATCGTGAAAACCTGAAAATGAGTCCTTTTGAAAAAAGCGCCGAAGGGCGCTTTTTTGTACACTTTGACGATCCGTTTTGTTCAAAACCGCCCATGTCTACCCGATGTCTACCCGCCGAAACGCCTGGGGCGCAAGGGCTTGCGGGTTTTCCAAGAGGATCGCCGTCTACCCTTCCGTCTACCCATTTTTTCGCGCCGATTCCCGAAACGCCTGCTATTTCTGCGAAAATTTTTGAAATTTCCGAAAATGTATGGGGGTACGATATTGATACTCTATCAGCGAGGAAAAAACTGAGATAGGAGTATGCACTATGAAATACGTAGTAAAAATGGACTATTGCACGATGGCTTTCACTTCTGGTACTTGCTCGCTTCAAGCTCTTTCTAATTGCTTGGCTGGTGATACTGATTTGCATTGGGTGCAGATTTATAATTCGGAAAAGAGTCCATATCATTCTCCTCTCGGCCTTTTGTTTCAAGCAGCCCCGCCGAGGGCGGTCGATGATGTATGATTCAGTTTTTCGTGTAAAATTCCGAGGTTTCCGCCGGTTTTATGATTTTTTCTTACGGCGAAAATATCTCGAATCACCTGTAGGAGTGATTCGCCGGTTTGGTGTCCGTCCGCGTGCAACGAGGGCAAAAAAATTTCCGGCTTGACATTTTCGCCCGCCGGATTATAATGAAGATAGCAAGGGACGCTGCTGTATCGGCAGTTAGCCCTCAGAGATCAAAATAGAATGTCTATGTTGACCGCTCGGGTGCCAGCCGGGCGGTCAACACGCTTTTGGAGCTATGTAGATCATGATCGCAAGGATCACGATGAAGCACATCGCGAAACGCAGGGCTCGCGCCCGGCGCCCGTTTCCCATCTGCATCAACCCCTTTCGCAAGGGAGTGGCTAACCGCCGCAATACAACAGCGTCCTTGAGACAATTGTACCATATCACGCACAAAAGTCAAGCCCTCTCGGCCGGGAGGGCTTGCTGCGTTTACAGGCTGATCGCGCCGTCAGCGCTTTGCGTGCCCGCGAGCAGGGGCGCGCACTCGGATAGAAAGCGCTCGACCTGCTGCGCGCAGCGGCCGGTGTAGAGCGCGGGGTCCATGACGGCGTCGAGCTCCGCGCGGGTCATGCCAAAGGCGGGATCGGCGGCGAGACGGTCGAGCAGGTCGCAGCGTTCGCCCTCCTTCATGCGTGCGGTCGCGGCCATGGAATGCTGCCGGATGCGCTCGTGCAGCTCCTGCCGGTCGCCGCCGCGCTTGACGGCCTCCATCATGATGTTCTCGGTGGCGAGGAAGGGCAGGTATTCGCGGATGGTGCGGTCGACGATCTTCTCGTTGACGTGCAGACCGTTGGTGACATTCTGGCACAGGCGCAGCACGGCGTCCGCACAGAGGAAGCCCTCGGGCAGGGCGATGCGGCGGTTTGCGGAGTCATCGAGCGTGCGCTCGAGCCACTGGACGCTCGCGGTCATGGGGGCGTTGGCGGCGTCGGCCATCAGATAGCGGCTGAGCGAGCAGATGCGCTCACAGCGCATAGGGTTGCGCTTGTAGGCCATGGCGGACGAGCCGATCTGGTTTTTCTCGAACGGTTCCTCGACCTGCCGGTCGTGCTGAAGTAGACGGATGTCGTTCGCCATGCGGTAGGCGCTCTGCGCGAGGGAGGAGAGGACGTTCAGGATGCGGCTGTCGGTCTTGCGCGGGTAGGTCTGGCCGCAGACGGAGAAGCAGCGGTCGAAGCCGAACTCTGCGGCGATGCGGCGGTTCATCTCGTCGATCTTCGCGCCGTCGCCGTCAAAGAGGTCCATGAAGCTGGCTTCGGTGCCGGTCGTGCCGCGGCAGCCGAGGAATTTCAGCGTGGCGAGAATGTGGTCGAGCTCCTCAAGATCGCTGAGAAAATCCTGCATCCAGAGCGCTGCGCGCTTGCCGACGGTCACAGGCTGTGCGGGCTGATAGTGCGTGTAGCCGAGGGTAGGCACGGCGGCGTATTCGCGCGCGAACGCGGCGAGATTTGCCAGTACGCCGAGCAGCTCGCCGCGCAGATAGCGCAGGCCGTCGCGGTAGAGAATGAGGTCGGCATTGTCGGTGACGTAGCAGCTCGTCGCGCCGAGGTGGGTGATGCCGGCGGCGGACGGCGCGGCCTTGCCGTAGGCGTAGACGTGCGCCATCACATCGTGGCGCACCTCGCGCTCGCGCTGCTCGGCCACGGCGTAGTCAATGTCGGTGATGTGCGCTTCCAGCTCCGCGACCTGCCCGGCGGTGATGGGCAGCCCCAGTTCGTGCTCCGCGCGGGCGAGCGCGGTCCACAGCCGCCGCCATGTCTGAAAGCGCATATCGGCGGAGAACAGGTGCAGCATATACGGCGACGCGTAGCGCGACGATAGGGGTGATTCGTAAACATCTTTGCTCATGGCTCGTTCCTCTTTTCTGATTTACTTTATTGTACCGAAAAATCCGCGGCTTGTCCACCCGAAAGAAAATGGAACGGCGCTGCCGTTCCATTTTTCTTATCGGAGAATGAGGCTTTCTCTTTCCGCGCCGACGGAGACATAGCCGATGGGACAGCCGATGGCCTTTTCCACATATTCGACGTAGCTGCGCGCGGCCTCGGGCAGATCCTCCCAGCGGCGGGCGCCGGAGATGTCGCACTGCCAGCCGGGCATATACTCCATGACGGGCTTGGCGCGGTCGAGGAGGACGGGGAAGGGGAAATCGTCGGTCTGCACGCCGTCGATCTCATAGTGGGCGCACAGAGGGATCTTGTCCATGTAGCTGAGCACGTCGAGTTTCGTGAGGGCGATGCTCGTCGCACCCTGCATCTCCACGCCGTAGCGCGTCGCCACGAGGTCGATGGGGCCGACGCGGCGGGGACGGCCGGTCTTTGCGCCGAACTCCGCACCGGCCTCGCGCAGCTTTGCCGCTTCATCGCCGAACCACTCGCAGGTAAAGGGCCCCTCGCCCACGCAGGAGGAGTAAGCCTTGACCACGCCCACGACCTCGTCGAGCTTTGCGGTGGGCAGACCCGAGCCGACCGGCGCATAGGCGGCGATGGCGTTGGAGGAGGTGGTGTAGGGATAGATGCCGTAGTCCAGATCGCGCAGCGCGCCGAGCTGGGCCTCGAAGAGGATGCGCTTGCCGTTTGCCTGCGCCTCGCGCAGGAACGCCGTGGTGTTGGCGACAAAGGGCGTGATCTTTGTGCCGAAGTCGTCGATCCACGCCGTCAGCTCGTCCATGGTATAGCCCTTTGCACCGTAGACGTGGGTGAGCGTGAGGTTCTTCCACTCGAGCAGATCGGCCAGATGCGCCTTGAGATGCTCGGGGTGGAGCAGCTCGCCGGCGAGCACGGTCTTCTTCTGATACTTGTCGGAATAGAACGGCGCGATGCCCTGCTTGGTGGAGCCGTACTTCTTGTCCTTGAGCCGCGCTTCCTCCAGCGCGTCCAGTTCGCGGTGCCACGGCAGCAGCAGGGAGGCGCGCTCGCTGACCTTCAGGTTCTCCGGCGTGATCGTCACGCCTGCGGCGCGCAGGGTCTCGATCTCGTTATACAGGTTCTCGCAGTCGAGCGCCACGCCGTTGCCGAGAATGTTCACCACGCCCTCACGGAAGATGCCGCTGGGCAGCAGGTGCAGGGCGAACTTGCCCTTATCGTTCACGACGGTGTGACCCGCGTTGCCGCCGCCCTGATAGCGCACGACCACGTCGAAATGGTCGGTGAGGTAGTCGACCATGCGGCCCTTGCCCTCGTCGCCCCAGTTGATGCCTACGATCGCACAATTCGCCATGATAATAGCCTCCTGAATATTTCCTCCGTACTATGAGAGATACGGTTTGCGTCAAAACGCCAGCCTTAGTATTATACGGGATACAAAGGCATAAGAAAAGAATCGATTTGATATACTTATCATTTGCGCAGCTAATGATGAAATGAAGGGAGGAGGACATTGCAGATCTCGACAGAAAAGCCTGCGCCTTTGGCGGAAAATGACGGTATCGTGAAGAAAATGCCGCAAGAAGGGAGCCGGACATCCTCCGGCTCCCTTTGCTGTGCCGCTATGAAGTTCCCCTTTGCGCTTACTGCAGCAGCAGGAGGCTGAAGACGAGCGTGAAGAGCGCGACCGTTTCGATGATGCCGATGACGATGAAGAAGTTCGCCGTGCCCTTGCCGGTCTCGCCGAGCGCGTCGGCGCTCGCCGCGGCGACCTTGCCCTGGAAGAACGCGGACAGGCCGATGGCGAGACCCGCGAAGATGCCCGTAAACATGGCGAGCGCGGGATCGGCGCCGGAGGCGACGGCGCTGCGGATGAAGTTCATCAGCAGGAAGCCGTAGATGGTCTGCGTCAGGGGCGCGCCGGAGAAGGCGACCATGATGAAGGGAGCGGGCTTGCCGTTCGCGTAGCACTTCTTCCACGCGCCGACGCTCGCCTGCGCCGCGAAGCCCGCGCCGAACGCGCTGCCCATGGCGGACAGGCCCAGCGCACACGCCATACCAATAAATTCAATGCTCATAATACGTTTCTCCTCTTTTTGATTATTTTCTGATCTTATCCAGTTTTTTGAACGGTGCGTAGGCGGTGCCGGTCCACTCCATGCCAAGCTGACCGGAGAATTCCAGCAGATTCAATCGCACGCCATGGACCACCACGGACAGCAGGCCCATCACGATGTTCAGCCCGTGACCGACGAGCATGATGAGGATGCCGACGACGACCAGCGGCCCCTTGAAGCCGAGCGCCATGTTGTTAAAGCTCTGCGCGATAGCGAGCGACGCCATGCCGACGGCAAACAGTCGGATGTAGCTCATGATGTTGCCGAAGGCGCTGATGGTGTTGAGGAACACTGTGAAGGCGTTGCCAAGGCCCGCCTTGAGACCCTGCGCGAAGGTCTTGTCCGGCGACATACCGCCGAAGCACACGACCAGCACGAAGCCGAGAAGGACCACCACGGCAATGGGCGTGAGGTTCACCTGCTCGCCGATGACGAGGTAGAGCACCACGAAGTACAGCGCGCAGATCGCGCACAGCCAGCCGAGGTCGGCGACCCAGCTGAGGTCCTTCTCCCGCGTCTTGCGGCGGATGTTCATCACGCACGCCAGCGAGAGCTGGACGGTGCCGAGGATGAAGCAGAATTTCATGACGCTGTTCTGCTGCTGGGTGGTGGTGACGTTGAAATACTCGGGGTAGTTCGCAAAGGTCGGCACGACCAGCGAGCGGAGCAGCGGCACGTCCATCGCGCCCTCAAGCCCGAACCAGGTGCCGGTCATCGCGCCCCAGACGATGGTGGCGATGGAGAGCACCCACAAAAGCTGCACGGCGTCGGAGGGCTTCTTGCTCTTCACCGTCAGGGCCGCGGCGGTCAGCAGGAACAGGCAGCCGTAGCCCGCGTCGCCGATGATCATGGCGAAGAAGAGCGTGAAGAAGCCGAGGAACCAGAACGAAATATCGTACTCGCGGTAGCCCGGCACGGTGCCGAGAATGTCGAACACCGGCGCGATGAGCCGCGTGACCCTGGTGTACTTGATCTTGGTCGGCACCTTGTCGTCGTCTGCCGCCGGATCGTCCATCGCCCACGCCCAATGCTCCTTCGCGGCAGCGGCCTTGAAGCGCTCCGCCTCGTCGACGGGGAGGTAGCCGGTCAGCCACACGAGTCCGTCCCCGCTCTCCGAGGTATTGCGCACGGAGGAGTAGTCCGCGTCGTTCTGCGTTTTGAGCAGCTGCTCGCGGAAGCTGGGCAGGTGCTTCGCGGCGGCCTTGAGCTGCGCGCCGCACTCAGAAAGACCGCGCTCACAGTCGGCGATCTCCTGCCGGTATTCGTCAAGGCTCTTTTCCGGCGGGATGAACTCGCCGGCGGCGCAGGAGGCAGGCAGCGCACCGAGGATGGCGACGGTCTGCTGCTTCCCGACCGGCGCGAGCCGCAGGAAGCGCACTTCCTTGTCCGCCTCGAGCGAGGCGAGGAGCTTTTTGTCCACGCGGCAGAAGTGCAGCTCGAAGCCCTGCGCCTTTAATTCCTTGATCTCGGCGGGGGAGAAGCTGCCCCAGCCGGCGAGCGTGTCGCACGCGCTGACCGCGGCGGCGCGCTCGGCTTCCAATGCCTTTTTGCGCTCCAGACAGGCGTTGAGCCCGTCATAGAGCTGCTTGAATTTCACGTCGTCGAGCGTTTCCGCTTCGACCTCGCTCACCCCCTGCTCCTCGAGCACGGTGATGAGCCGCGAGAGCGCGGCGAAGCGCTCCAGGTAGGTCTGGTCGGCATCCGCCTTTTCCGCGAAATGGACGATGCCGAGCGCGCGCAGCGCGTCGAGCAGCTCCGTTTTCTGCGTCTGCGCGGCGACGATGTGAACGACCTTCATTTTCTCGATCATCGCGCCGCCTCCTGTAGCTTTTTCTTGGCGATCTTGCCGCGCACGACCGCAGAGGTCTGCTGGTCGCCGAGGTAAATGCCGATGACGCGGATGTTTTCCCTCGCCTCGGGGATCTTGACCTTTTCAAACAGGTTCACGCGCTGCGCGGTGGAGCGCAGCTCCCGCTCGAGCAGCTCGACCTGCGTGCGCAGCGTCTTGACCAGCGCGTCCAGCCGCGCGATCTCGCGCAGCGTGACCACGGCGGTGTCCACCCAGAGCGGATAGTCCGCGACGTCGTAGGAGATCTCCTCGAAGGTCAGCTCCTCAAAGACCGGCACGATCACGCCGGCGATGTTGTGGTCGCGGCAGACGACGTCCTTCGGACGGATGAGCGAATCGAGCCGCATCCCCTCGGGGAAGCTGCCGTTTTCGGCGAACACCGCGATCCAGCCGTCCAGACCGTCGACGATCTTCAGCCGCTCGGCTTCGACCTTCTCAAGCTGCGCCGTCACCTGCATCACGACCGATTGAAGCTGCTGCTTTTTCAGCTGCAGCGTCGGCAGGTAGCGTTGAAACTGCTTGAGCCGGTCCTTCTGGACCTTCAGTTCATTTTTTGTTAGTTTGACAGCCATACGCGCTCCCTCAGTTCAAGGCGTCCTTTTTCGGCCATCTTTCCTGCAGGAGGCTCGTCTTCAGACCCGTTTCGTTCGGCTCGAAGCACTCGGCGAGGATCCCCCAGCCAAGGTCCAGCGCCTCCTCCAGAGGGATGTTCACGCTCAGGTCCATCAGCTTCGTTTCGAAGAGGTGGCCGTACTTGAGCAGCTTCTCGTCCCATTCGGACATCATGAAGCCCATGGACTTCTTCTCAAGGCTTTCCTTGTAGGCGCTGTAGAGACGGATCATGCCGTCCATCAGGGCGCGGTGGTCGCTGCGCGTCGTGCCGTTGACGTTCTGCTTAAGACGCGAGAGCGAGCCGAACGGCTCAATGTGGCCGTTTTTGAGGTAATACTGGCCCTCGGTGATATAGCCCGTGTTGTCCGGCACGGGGTGGGTGACGTCGTCGCCGGGCATCGTGGTGACGCCGAGGATGGTGATGGAGCCCGCACCCTCAAAGTCGACCGCCTTCTCATAGCGCGAGGCAAGGCAGCTGTAGAGGTCGCCAGGGTAGCCACGGTTGGACGGCACCTGCTCCATCGTGATGGCCATTTCCTTCTGCGCGTCGGCGAAGTTGGTCATGTCGGTCAGCAGCACGAGCACGCGCTTGCCGGCAAGGGCGAACTGCTCCGCCACGGCGAGCGACAGGTCGGGCACGAGCGTACATTCCACCGTCGGGTCGGACGCCGTGTGGACGAACATGACCGTGCGGCCCATCGCGCCGCTCTTTTCGAGCGTGTCGCGGAAGAAAAGATAGTCGTCGTATTTCAGACCCATGCCGCCGAGGACGATGACGTCGACCTCCGCCTGCATGGCGATGCGGGCGAGCAGCTGGTTGTAGGGCTCGCCGGAGACGGAGAAGATGGGCAGCTTCTGGCTCTCGACGAGGGTGTTGAACACGTCGATCATCGGGATGCCGGTGCGGATCATGCGCTTGGGCACGATGCGCTTGGCGGGGTTGACGGAGGGACCGCCGATGGGGATCATATTTTCGGTCAGCGCGGGGCCGTTGTCGCGCGGCACGCCCGCGCCGTCGAACACGCGCCCGAGCAGGTCGTCGGAAAACGAGACCATCATGGGCCGCCCGAGGAAGCGCACGGTGTCGGTCGTGCTGACGCCCTGCGTGCCGGCAAAGACCTGCAGGGAGACGAGGTCGCCGCTGAGCTTGATGACGCTCGCGTAGCTCTCGCCGACGAGGGCAAGGTCGCCGCTGCGCACGCCCGAGGCGCGCACGGTCACGACGTTGCCGACGATGGATTCGATCTTGGTATAAACCTTCTGCATTCTGAAACCCTCCTTAACCCGTTACCTTGCTCCGGTAGAGGTCCGTGAGCTTCGTTTCCTGCGCCGCAAATTCCGGCGTACCGTAGACCGTGCCGTGCCAGTCGAGGAATTCCTGACGCACCTGATTGAAGAAGGCGCGGATCTCCTTTTTGTCGCTGAGCGCGTAATCGCGCGTGAGCACATCGTAGAGCACGTTGAACTCATGCGCCTGACGCTCCGGCTCGCAGGCCGCGTCGATGGGATCGAAGGAGTTCTGCTGCAGGTACACGGCATCGAGCAGCTCGCCCTTCTGGTAGAGGATGTAATCCTCGGCCGAGGTGCCCTCTTCGCCGATGACCTTCATCATCTGATTGATCTCGCTGCTGCGGCGGAGGATACCGCGGGCCTCCTCCACACGCGCCATGTCCACCACGCCCTGATACTTTGACCACGAGTCGATGGGGTGGATGGAGGGGTACTTGCGCGCGTCGGAGCGCTCGCGGGAGAGTCCGTGGAACGCGCCGACGACCTTGAGCGTCGCCTGCGTGACCGGCTCTTCAAAGTTGCCGCCCGCGGGGGAGACCGTGCCGCCGATGGTGACGGAGGCGATTTTGCCGTTTCTCAGCCGGACCTTGCCCGCGCGCTCATAGAACGCGGCGATGACGGATTCGAGGTAGGCAGGGAAGGCTTCCTCGCCGGGGATCTCCTCCAGTCGGCCGCTCATCTCGCGCATGGCCTGCGCCCAGCGGCTCGTGGAGTCCGCCAGCAGCAGGACGTTGAGTCCCATCTGGCGGTAATATTCGGCCATCGTCACTGCCGTGTACACGGACGCTTCACGCGCCGCGACCGGCATGGACGAGGTGTTGCAGATGATGATGGTACGCTCCATCAGCGAGCGGCCCGTGCGCGGGTCGGTCAGCTCGGGGAACTCCTTGAGCACCTCCACGACCTCGCCGGCGCGCTCGCCGCAGGCGGCGACGATAACGATGTCGACGTCAGCGTTCTTCGCCTCCATGTGCTGCAGCACGGTCTTGCCCGCGCCGAAGGGGCCGGGCACGCAGAAGGTGCCACCCTTGGCGACCGGCAGGAAGGTGTCGATGCAGCGGATCTTGGTCACCAGCGTCTCGTCGGGACGCAGACGCTCCTCATAGCAGCGGATGGGCTGCTTGACCGGCCAGGAAAAGACCATGCTCAGCGCCTTCTCCTCGCCCGCGCCGTTTTCCAGCACCGCGACGGTGGAGCGGACGTGATAGACGCCCTTTTCCTTCACGCTCTTTACGCGCCAGCCCTCGTCCTTGAGGTCGAAGGGCGCCATGATGAGGTGCGTGAACTGCCCCTCCGGCACGCTGCCGACCGCGTCGCCCGCGAGCACGGCGTCGCCGGGCTTGACGCAGGGGGTGAACTCCCATTCCTTATCGGGGATGGGGTCAAGGTATACGCCGCGCTCAAGGAAGAAGCCGCATTGCTCGGCAAGCTTCGGCAGAGGATTCTGCAAGCCGTCGTACACCTGCGTCAGAAGGCCGGGGCCGAGCTCGACGCTCAGCAGCTCGCCGGTCAGCTCGACCTCATCGCCGACCTGAATGCCGTTGGTCATTTCATAGATCTGCATACTCACGGCGTCGCCGCTGATGCGGATGACCTCGCCCTTGAGGCGGTCATTGCCGATCTTGACGAAGCCGACTTCGTTTTTCCGAACGGAGCCCGAGAATCTTGCCGAGACAAGGTTGCCGTTGACTCCGGTCACATAGCCTGTCACTTTCTCCATTTCGTTTCTCCCGTTTTCTTATAGGCTGAATATCTGCTGACGGACCTGCCCGAGCAGGGTGTCGAAGGCGGCCTTGCCCTCGTCATGGCGGAAGACGCGCTGCCGTTCGAGCAGCTGCAGCTTCAGCGCGTAGCCGTAGAGCGCGCAGTCGTCGAAGCTGTGCAGTCCCACCAGCTCATCCAGCCGGTCAAATTCCAGCGCGAGCAGCAGCCGCTCGCCCTCGAGCGGGTCCTTTGCGTTCACTGCCGCGGTGACGGTCTGCGTCACGGCGGCGTCGCGCTCGTTCGGCGCGGCACAGCTCTCGCCGCGCTTCACACGCCGCTGATAGGTCAGCTCGCCCTGCAGCACGCGGTAGAAGGCCGTCCACCGGCTCACGAAGCCGCCGTCCTCCGAGCGCACCGTCAGCTCCTCGAGCGAGCGGTAGACCCTGTCGCTCACCGCGCCCCGGCATTGGTCGAGAAACGCAGCGTAATCCAGCGGCGGGGCGTCGCCCGCGCGGAGCATCGGCAGGCTCGAGATCAAATAATAATAGGAAGCCAAAAGCGTCCCTCCTTAAATGCGCAGCTCGCGGAAGAAGGGGGCGAGCTGCTCCGCCAGCTCCTCGTCGGAGCAGTCGATATAGCCCGAGCCGTCCTTGGTGCACAGGCGGAAGCCCGTGCGGACCTTTTTGGAGAGCCGCAGCTCCAGCCCCGCCTTGAGCTCGCCGGCGAGCTCGCTTTTGAGCGCGTCCGTGACGGAGGCGACCTCCGCGGCGTAGGCGGAGGCGTCCTCACCCTGCAGCGCGGCGGTGATGAGCGCGGCGAGCGCCTTGTCGTCGAGCGCCTTATGGGTATCCTGCGCGAGCAGCTTCGTCAGCTCCGCGCCGATCTCCTGCCGGAAGGCGAGCACCGCGTCGCGCTTCGCCTGCTCCGCGCTGAGCTGAGCGCTGGCCTTGAACACGCCGATCTCCGCCTGCGCGTCCGCACGCAGCTTGTCCGCCTCGCTCTTCGCGTCGGCGACGATCTTTTCCGCCTGCGCCTTGGCGTCGGCAAGGATCTGCGCGGCCTCGCGGTTCGCGCTCTCGATGCCGTCCTTTTTGATGGAGGATACCAGATCCTGAATTTGAAGCTCCATAAAATCCGCCTTTCTGTGTTTATGTGAGTAAAATTTCGTAATCAAACTAAAATATAGCGCACAACACCAAAGAAATCAAGAAAATGCAAAGAAATAGAATGATTCATTTTTTCAATAATGCCTAAAAACCGGGTAATAATGCGGAAAATATTATAACCGTCCGTGCGGGAGCCTAACCGCCGCCTTGCTCTTCCCATGTCGGTGTGCTATACTAGGCCTGTTATAAAAGAGAAAAGGAGAACGCTTCCTATGCCTGCCTTCGATCCGCTGACCTACCGCTACGCCTCGCGGCGCAATGTCGTCTACGCGAAAAACGCCGTCGCCTGCACGAGCGTGCCGCTCGGCGCACAAATTGGCATAGATGTGATGAAAAACGGCGGCAATGCCGTGGATGCCGCCGTCGCCATGGCTGCCGCCATGCCGCTTTTGGAGCCGACCGGCAACGGTCTCGGCTCAGACTGCTTCGCGCTCGTGTGGATCGAGCGGGACAAACGGCTCTACGGCCTCAACGCCAGCGGTGTCGCGCCGATGGCGCTGAGCGCGGAGAAGGTCCGTGCGATGGGCTATACAGAGATGCCGAAGGCCGGATGGCTGCCGACGATGGTGCCCGGAGCGCCCGCGGGCTGGGCGGAGCTGAACCGCCGCTTCGGCACGAAGCCGCTCGCTGAGCTGTTCGCGCCCGCCATTTCCTATGCCGAGGAGGGCTATCCCGTGCCGGTGAACGTCGCGCGGCAGTGGGAGCGCGACAGCCGCCGCATTGCCAAGGCGATGGCGGAGAACGCCGCACCGCATGAATACTGGTGGAAGAGCTTTATGAAGCCGGACGGTACGCCCTACCGCGCAGGCGAGCTGTTCCGCCTTCCGGACTATGCCGCGACGCTGCGCTCCCTCGCCGCGACGGACTGCGAGAGCTATTACCGCGGCGCGCTGATGGAGCGGATCGTCGCGTTCTCCCGCGCGACCGGCGGGTACTTCTGCGAGGACGACTTCCGCAATTACCACCCTGAATGGGTCGAGCCCATCACGCAGGACTACCGCGGCTATACGGTCTGCGAGATCCCACCGAACGGCCACGGCATCACGGTGCTCATGGCGCTCGGCATCCTGAACGGCATGACCATGCCGGAAAAGCGCGAGAGCGCCGAGCACTATCACAAGGTGATGGAGGCCATCAAGCTGGCCTTTGCCGACACGAGGACCTACGTCGCCGACCCGCGCTATATGAAAACTAAGGTCAGCGAGCTGCTGGATCCCGCCTATCTCGCCGCGCGCCGCGCGCTCATCACCGACCGCGCGCTGGAGCCGAGGGCGGGCGACCCGCACTGCGGCGGCACCATCTATCTCTGCACCGCTGACCGCGAGGGCAACATGGTCTCGTTCATCCAGAGCAACTACACCACCTTCGGCGCGGGCATCGCCGTGCCGGGGACGGGCATCTCGCTCCAGAACCGCGGCGCGAACTTCTCGCTCGACCCCGCAAGCGACAACTGCCTTGCCGGCGGCAAGAGGTCCTACCACACCATTATTCCCGGCTTCCTGCTCAAGGACGGCGCCGCCGTCGGTCCGTTCGGCGTGATGGGCGCGTTCATGCAGCCGCAGGGTCAGACCGAGGTCCTCGTCAACACGCTCGATTATCACATGAACCCGCAGGAGGCGCTTGACGCGCCGCGCATCCAATGGATCGGCGGCAGGAGGCTCGAACTGGAGCGTGAGGCGGGCGAGGCCATTGCCGACGAGCTGCGCGTGATGGGCCATGAGGTCACGGTCGTGGACGACCGCATTTCGATGGGCCGCGGTCAGATCATCTGGCGCGGAGAGGACGGCGTTTACACGGCGGGCACCGAGCCGCGCTGCGACGGCGCGGTCGCCGCGTGGTAAAGAAAGCTGCTGAAAAGGAAAGAGCCGCGTTCCCGGTGCAGGGAACGCGGCTCTTTTTGCGTGCTTGCGGCTTGAAACGCGGGCTGCGGTCGTGTCTCAGAGGTTGGCGTGCTCCATCAGGTCGATGAGCACGCGGATGCCCTGCAGATAGGCGCGGACCAGAATGCGCTCGTTCGTCCCGTGAACGCCTGAGGCGGCCTCCTCTGGCTCCGCCATGAAGGGCGAGCAGCGCAGGCAGGTGTCGCAGATCTGCTCGTATTGGTGCGCGTCGGTCGCGCCGACGGTCATGGACGGAACGAACACCACGTCGGGGTAGTAGCGCCGCATACTGTCCACCACCGTGCGGTAGCCGTAGCCGTCGCGCCGGGCCGTGGCGGAGGGATCGTTGGCCTGCTGGTAGCGCAGTTCCACGGTCGGGTCCTGCACCGCCGCGCGGCAGTGCTCCATCACGCTCTCGACCGTGTCGCCGTCGGCAAGACGGAGGTTGATGACCGCCTGCATATCCTGCGGCATCACGTTGCAGGCCCTGCTGCTGCCCTGAATGACGGTGGGAGCGATGGTCGTGGTGACAAAGGGAAAGAGCGCGGGGGACTGATAGCAGTAGGCGGCGATGGCGTCCGCGTTCGCGCGGACGTCACGCGTCAGCGTTTTGAGCGGCTCAGCGCTGATGTAGGGCGCGAGCGTTTCAAACGCGCCCATCATGGCGGGATTGAGCCGCACGGGGAAGGGGCTGCGGACGATGTCCGCGATGGCACAGGCGAGATGGGCGAGCGAGGTGCCGCCGTAGGGGCGGCTCGAGTGTCCGCCGATGGAGCGGACCGTCAGCTCCAGATCGGCGTAGCCCTTCTCCATCAGATCGACCTGCGCGATGGAAAGGTCGGGCGCGCCGAAGGCCGCGCCGGATTCGATCTTGCCGCCGCCCTCATCTAAAACGAATTCCAGCGTTACGCTCTGCGCCTTGAGGTGGTCGGAGATCGCCAGCGCGCCGGTGTTGAGCGTTTCCTCATCGTCGCCGAAGGCGAGGTAGGCCGTGCGCCGGAAGGTCCTGCCGCGGGCGAGCAGATACTCCGCGGCCTCGAGCACGCCGAAGACCTGCTCCTTGATATCCAGCGTGCCGCGGCCCCAGATGAAGCCATCCGCCACCGCGCCGGAGAAGGCGGGATGCGTCCAGTCCTGCTCTGTGCCCTCGATCACCGGCACCACGTCCTGATGGGACATATACAGGCAGGGACGCAGCGTTTCGTCGCTGCCGGGGATGGTGATGAGCACGGCATGGTGGCCGAGCCGCTCAAAGACGCCCGCGCGCATGATGTGGGGATAGCTCGCCTTCATGTGCGCGTGGAGCTTGTCAAACTCGCTATAGTCGGTCAGACTGTGGTCGGCATAGTTGATGGTTCTGCATTGGATCGCCTGCGAAAGACGCGCGACCGCGCCCTCGGCGTCTAAGTCGGGATAATTGCCCTCGAGGGCAAAGAAATCGGTGATCTTCTTCGTCATGCCATTTTGTCCTCCAGATAGCGGCTGAGAAATTCGCGGGTACGGCTCTCCTTCGGATTCCCGAAGACCTCACGCGGCGAGCTCTGCTCTAAAATGACGCCCCGGTCCATGAATACCACGCGGTCGCTGACCTCCTTGGCAAAGGCCATCTCGTGCGTTACGACGACCATGGTCATACCCTCCTGCGCGAGGCGCTTCATCACATCGAGCACCTCGCCCACGATCTCGGGGTCGAGGGCGCTCGTCGGCTCGTCGAAGAGCATGATCTCGGGCTCCATGCACAGCGCCCGCGCGATGGCAACGCGCTGCTTCTGCCCGCCGGAGAGACGGCGGGAGTCGGCGTGGATGAAATCCTCCAGCCCGACGGCCTTGAGGCGGCGGATGGCCGTCTCCTCGGCCTGCGCCCTGGGAATGTGCCGCACCGTCATGGGCGCAAGCGTGCAGTTGTCCAGCACGGACTTGTTGTTGAAAAGGTTGAAGCCCTGAAATACCATGCCGATCTTTTGCCGCAGGGCATTGAGGTCGACCTTGAGGTCCATTAAGTCCTGCCCGTCGAACCAAATGTGACCGGAGTCGGCTTCCTCCAGCAGATTGATGCAGCGCAACAGCGTGGACTTGCCGGAGCCGGACGCGCCGATGATGCACACGACCTCGCCGCGGTTGACCTCTAAGTCGATGCCCTTGAGCACGTGGAGGTCGCCGAAGGACTTTTCGAGCTGTTCGATTTTGATGATGGGATCGTTCGTCATAGCGTCCTCCTGTCAGTTTGAGCTGGGAAGTCCCAGATCGACGGTTTGATTGCCCTGACGCCGCTTCGTGTTGTCCGGCGCGGTCATCCTTCCCGTGATGGCCTTGAGCAGGAGCGAGGAAAGATACGTCAGGAACAGGTAAACGGTGGCGGCGATGAGGTAGCACTCGGTGCCCTTATAATAAATGCCGGCGACCGAGCGGGTCATGAACATCAGGTCGGATACGCCCAGCACGCACAGCACGGACGAATCCTTGATGTTGATGATGAACTCATTGCCGATGGCGGGCAGCGAATTTTTGATGGCCTGCGGGAAAACGACTCTGCGCATGGCCTGCCAGTGCGTCATGCCGAGCGAACGCGCGGCCTCCATCTGCCCCGCGTCGACGGCGAGGATGCCGCCGCGCAGCACCTCGGCAAGGTACGCGGTCGAGTTGAGCGAGACCGTGACAAGACCGGAGATGAAGAGCGACCAGACGCGGTTGATCTCCGTGACGCTCATGCCGGTGCGCTTGAAGAGATTGAAGATCGCGTAGTAGAAGATGAGGGACTGCACCATCATCGGCGTGCCGCGGATGACGAAGATGTAGAAGCGGGCGAATTTGTTCGCGAAGATCTTGATAAGCTTCACAAAGTCGTTGTTGCGCTTGTCGGGTTCCTGAATGCGGAGAAAGACCATGAGAAGCGCCAGCACGAACGCGATCGCCGTGCCGGCCAGCGCGAGCTGAACGGTCGTCCACACGCCGGTGACGAAGAGCGAGCGCTGGTTGTAGGCCATGTAGACCATGGAGGAGAGCGTGCCGGTGGGGTTGCTCTCGGCGTGGACGGCGGCGTGGACGACATAGGCGAGCTTGAGCACGAAGCGGTCAAGCGCGAGCAGCGCGGCAGCCGCGGCGTCCAGATAGGAGAGATAGCGGCTCAGCCGCACGAGGGCCGGACGCTTGAGAATGGTTTCGCCGTAGCTGCTCCAGTGCGTCCATTTCACGAGCAGCGCCAGCGTGCTGACGACCAAAAAGAAATAGCAGACCGCGGCGAGCGCCGTGCCGGGCACGGAGCCGGCGGGCAGAAAGCTGTACGGACTGGGCGCGGAATACCACAGGCTCAGGCCGACGAGGGCGATGACGCTGCCGCCCAGATAGACATAACGGTGGTCCCGTGCGATGAAGCTCTGACCGCGGGACGCGGGGGTTCCTCTCATGGTGCTTCCTCCTTATGCGGCGTGAAGCCGCCGGTTACTTCGGCTGGTTGGCGACGGCGGTGTTCCACATCTCGGTGCGCGCGTCGCTGTCGATGGTGGCAAGGATCTCGTTGATCTGCGCGAGCAGCTCGGTGTCGGACTTGCGCAGGCCCACGCAGGAGCCCTTGGCGGGCAGCGTGAAGCCGTTGCCCTCGCTGAAGGTGATGAGGCGGAAATCGGGATTCGAGGCGAGGTAGCCGGGGGCGCTCTCCTCGTTGATGACGATGGCGTCGCAGGTGCCCTGCTGCAAGCGGGAGATCATGTCGGGTACGCTGCCGACGGGGCTGAGGTGCTCGACGCCCTCGATCTGGTCGATGACATCGTCGAGCGCGGTGCCCTGCTGGCCGAGCACGGCGGCGCCGGAGAAGTCCTGAATGGAGGCCGCGTTCTCATACGGCGAGCCGGCGAGCACCATCATGCTGTAGATCGTCTCCTTGTACGGGTCGGAGAAGTTGATGGACTCGCGGCGCTCGGCGGTGTCCATCATGCCGGCGATGATGGCGTCGATCTGACCCTGATTGAGCGCGTCGATCAAGCCGTCCCAGCTGAGCTTGACGATGACCAGCTCCTTGCCGAGCTGATCGGCGAGGATGCGTGCGATCTGCACGTCATAGCCCTCGGCGTAAGCGCCGGCGACGTTTTCCACGGGAACGTTGGTGTCGGTCGCGGCGCTCTCCTGCCAGTTGCTCGGCGCGTAGGCACATTCCATGCCGACGCGGAGCTGGTTGCTTTCGGTCGTGGAAGGAGCTGTTTCCTCTGCCGGGGCGTTTGCGTCCTGCGCGGGGGGCGTCGTGCCCGCGCCGCAGGCGGTGAGGGCAAGCAGCATGAGGGCTGCGAGCAGGGTAGCGATGGTTCTTCTGAGGTTCATGGTGTTGCTTCCTTTCTGAATGGAAATTGGCTCCGTGGGGGGAGTCGGCCCTTCGTTGTCCGCGCCAACGAGTTCGGAAACAGAAAAAGCCGTAAATGCTCGTGTGGAGCATTTACGGCAAATGATCTGCAATACCGGCAAAACCGAAAACGGCTTGCCGACTCTTCGATAGCGCTCCACAAATTGTGACAGTCCGGCGGATCTTATCCGACGAGCCAGCAGAAAACGGCACAGGAACCGTTCCCCACTTCGGCGGCTTCCCCTTTCCCTTTGTCCCGGATCTCTGCTCCGTGTGAACTCGGTACTCTTGTCGGCCGCGCCTCTATCTCGCTCAACTGAATTGAGCCTATTCAATTGTTGACGTGAAGATACTACGGCGGCGCGCAAATGTCAAGCCCCCGCGGAGCGGTTCTCAAATTCTTGACAATCTTGCGCCGAAAATCCTCGCTGGCTTGTAGAATTTTACCATTCGCACGGTTATTTATGCGCGGCAAAAGCGCGCAGAAAGGCTCGAAACGACCGCTTGACAGAATATTTATGCTCTCCGCCGCTCTGCGCCCTCCGTTTTAGGACGCTTTAACATAGTGCAAAGCGGGCGCTTTGCCAAGTAAATACGGCAGCGACGCGAAGCGGCAAGGCGGCTTTGGCGAAATGTACGGATTCTCGAAAAATGTCGCGCGAAATTTGTCATTTCCTTACAGGAAAATGGTTGATTTTTTTACGCGGGCGTGCTATGATATCGCCATAAAGTGCAAAAAGGGGCCATGGCCCCTTTTCTGTTCCCGACCGGGAACAGATGTGCTGTGCTCGCCCGCGGGGAGCCGCGGAGAATATACATTGTGGGAGGATCATTATGAAACATAAGCTGCTATCCATTTTACTGTGCCTCGCGATGGCGCTGTCGCTCTTACCGACGGCAGCCCTGGCGGAGGAGGCGACAGGCGCTGGACCGATCAAGGTAGGGAATGCGAGCTATGAATCGTTTAGCGACGCCGTCAATGCGGCGGAGCCTGACGGAAGCGGCGTCATCACCTATGAGATCAGTGGTAAGGTTGATGTGACTGCTACCGACTGGGTGCAGGTCGCAAGGGCTGGCCTGACCACGCTTAACGAGGTCAAGTTTGTTGGTAAAACCGAAGATGCGGAAATCTGCATCACCCAAGGCAAAGCGATTCTGGCTGATCAGAACTATGACATCGACGTTAGCTTTGAGGCCTTAAAGTTGACGAAGTTGAATCCGCAATGGGCGGATGACTTTGGCCACAGCACCAATTACTTCACCTGCTGGCTCCGCAATACAAATGCGGCAGAAAACACCGTGACCTACACGAACTGCACCTTCCCCAACGGCGTGTGCAACAACCAGTACGGCAAGACGGTGTTCAACAACTGTAAGTTTACCAATAATACCGCCGGCCTGTCTAATCTTTGGAATTATGGCGGTGAGACAAAGGTTGAAGAGTGCACCTTTACCGGCACACGCGGCATCAAAATGTACAATGAGGGAACGCTTCAAAATCCTCCGTCTATTGAAATCGAGAATACCAGCTTCACAGGAATGACTGAAAAAGCCGCGATTGTGGTTTCCAAGGCGGCTAATGTAACGTTGAACACGGTTGGCGCCACCGGCTGCACTAAGGGCCTGCTTCAGAAGGACATTGAAGGCTCTACGGACGAGCAGAAAGTCACCATCGAGGCCAACGGCACCGGCATCAGCGGTGACTTTAATATTACAGGCAAAAAGGATGCCGAAGCCGCCAAGAACGAATTCAACATCACAGCCGGTACGTTCCCCGGAGGAATCAACAATGACTACCTTGCGCCTGGTGCAAATTTTGACGCGACCACAGGCGAGGTTAAAATGTCGTATGTTGCCAAAATCGGCGATACCGAGTATCCCACCCTCGCCGAGGCTATCACCGCCGCAGGCAATGGCGATACCATTAAGCTGCTGAAGGACGTGACCGACGGCGACGGCGTAATCGTCCCGAGCGGCAAGAATTTTACCCTCGATTTTGACAATCATACTTACACCGTAACGCAAAATCTGGCGGGTTCAACGGGTACGAAAAACCAGTGCTTCCAGCTTTTGAAGGATAGCACGCTGACTTTCAAGAACGGAACGATCAAGGCAAACAATGGAAATGTTGCAATGATCATTCAGAATTATTCCAATCTGACGCTCGAAAATATGCTGCTTGACGGTGCAAGCATTACCCGAAATGATGTAATTATCTATACCATGTCCAATAACTGCGGTAATGTCGAGATCAAAGACACAAAGATCAACACTGTTCCGAATGGCGTTGCATTCGACGTGTATGGCGGCTTCGGAGACTATTCCGATGTTACCGTCACCGTTACGGGTAGCAGCGAGATCAACGGTAAGATTGAGGTAGCCAGAGACAGCGGCATGCAGAACAAGAACACGCTGAACATCAATGGCGGCACGATCAATGGCGAGTTGAAGATCGACAGCAGCATCAAGCCCGGCGACGCGACGGCCATCACCAAGACCGAAAACGTTAGCCTGCCCGCCCCGAGCGGCTACACATGGACAAAAGTCGGCAATACTGGGGTCCTTGTTAAAGAGGACTCTGCCGCTGTGGTAAACGGCGTTGGTTACACGACCCTCGCCGCGGCCATCAACGCCGCAGGCAATGACGATACCGTCACGCTGCTGAAGGATGTGACCGAAAATGTCACCATCCCCGCGGGCAAGACCATCACGCTCGACCTGAACGGCAAAAAGCTGACCAACGCTAATGGGGAAGACACCATTACAGTCGCATTGGGGGCATCGCTGACTGTTACCGGCAGCGGTACCGTGGACAATGTGACGCACGGCAAGGCCGATATCTATAACAACGGTACCGTGATTCTAAATGGCGGAAGCTACACTCGCAGCCAGGAAAAGGGCGTGGACAAGGATAATAGCGGCGGCAACAGCTACTATAACATCCTGAATCACGGCATCATGACGATTGGGGAGAATGTTTCCGTGACCTCGAGCGGCCATTTCTCCAGCCTTATCGCCAATGGTTATTATAACTATAGCGCCAAGGATCCGAGAAGCGGTTATGTCTCCGGGACGAATCAAGAATCTCCGAAGCTTACCATTAACGGCGGCACGTTCTCCGGCGGCATCAACACCATCAAGAATGATGATAATGCTACATTGATTATTAACGATGGTTCTTTCAGCAATGTTACACAGGCCGTTGTTCAGAACAATCATGTTGCCACGATCAATGGTGGCACTTTTGACGCGAATGCGTATCATGCAATTGAAAACAGGCACTTTGATGGCGGCCACAATACTGGCTCGGTTACCGTGACAAGCGGTACTTTTACCGGTGGTCTGTATACCACTACGGGTGCTACTTGGAGCATCACCGGCGGCAGCTTCTCCACTGATTTGAAAAATACCGGTTATCTGGCTGATTCGGTCAGTGCCGAAGTCAAGAGCGCCGATGGCAGCACCTACAGTTACTACACCAGTATGAATGATGCTCTGGCTGCCGCAAAGCCCGGCGATACCGTCACCGATTTGAAGGCTGCGACTGAGCAGAAGGTCACGCTTACCCTGAAGTATAACGATGGTGCAACTGCTGACACCACATACAATGTGGCCAGCGGCACGACCATCACCCTCCCCACGCCCAAGCGCAGCGGCTACACCTTCAACGGCTGGTATGACGGCAGCACCAAGGTGAGCAGCTCCTACAAAGTTACGAAGAATGTTACTCTTACCGCTTCTTGGAGCTACAATTATTCCGGCGGCAGCAGCTCCTACGACCCGACCTACTCTGTCTCTACCCCGAGCAAGACCGAGAACGGCAGCGTGACCGTCAGCCCCAAGAACGCCTCCAAGGGCGACACCGTGACCGTCACCGTCAAGCCCGACAGCGGCTACGTCCTCGAGACCCTGACCGTCACCGACAAGAACGGCAATGAGCTGACGCTCAAGGACAAGGGCAACGGCAAGTACACCTTCACCATGCCCGCCGGCAAGGTCGAGGTCAAGGCGACCTTCATGGAGGACAACTCCATGCTGAACTTCTTCTACGACGTGCCCAACAACGCCTACTTCTATGAGGCCGTCAAGTGGGCGGTCAAGAACGGCATCACCACCGGCGTGGGCAATGACCTGTTCGCTCCCGAGCAGCCCTGCACCCGCGCGCAGATCGTGACCTTCCTGTGGCGCGCCGCCGGCTCTCCCGAGCCGAAGGGCGCTGCGTCCGGCATGACCGACGTGGTCAGCGGCAGCTACTATGAGAAGGCCGTGGCGTGGGCCATCGAAAACGGCATCACCACCGGCACGACGACCAGCACGTTCTCTCCCGACGCGACCTGCACCCGCGCGCAGGCGGTGACGTTCCTCGCCCGCGCCCTGAACGCCAAGGCGGCGAGTGCGGCGGAGTTCTCCGACGTCCCGACCGACAGCTACTTTGCGGACGCGGTCGCCTGGGCGGCAGCTAACGGCGTGACTGAGGGCATCGGCGGCGGCCTGTTCGGCTCCGACAACGACTGCACCCGCGGCCAGATCGTGACGTTCCTCTACAGAGCGTACAACAAGTAACGGGAACACGCTCCCTCAGACAAAACAAAGAGAAGAGGCCCATCTGCCAAAGCAGATGGGCCTCTTTGTATCTCGCGGCGGTTCAGCTTTTGCTGAGTTGCGCGGCGAATTCGTGGGTGCGCCTTCATGGGACTTCTTCCGACTTGATGAAAAGCACGGTCCTGTTTTTCATGGAGATCCTGCCGACCGCATAGCCGTATGCTGTCAGCTCCTTTTTGCAGCTCAGAAAGGAGTGGTCGAGCGGCACGCCGGCAAGTTCCTCCACCGCATCAAAAGACAGGGTCAGCCGCGGCTGACCCCTTTCGTGTATGGATTCCCGCAGCGCGTCGTGTTTGCGCATTGTGTTTCCTCGGTCAAAATCCTTCCGGAAATGCTCCGCTGCGGGACGGGAGGCCGCCCGGCGTGATCGTTCAAAGGCTCTTCACGAGCGTCAGGATGTTCGACCCGTCCGCGTATTCATAGGTCACCTCATCCATGAGCTTCTTCACCATGAAGATGCCGAGACCGCCGATCTCCCGCTCCTCCGCCGACTGCGTTGTATCCGGATCGGGCTTTTCGGTGGGGTCGTAAGGCCGTCCGTTGTCGGAAAAGCGAAGCGTCGCCCTGCCGTCCTTCAGCGAGCAGCCCAGCACGACGCCGGTCGCGCCGCTGTAGCGGGCGATGTTGGAGAAGATCTCATCCACCGCCACGTTGACCTGAGCGATCACCTTCATGGAGGCGCCTGCCTCGGCGAGAATGCCCTCAAAAAAGTCGGTGGCCTGCGGCAGCTGCTCCAGCGTCGGCGCGAGACGGATCTTTTTCATGCCCGACGACTTCATCTCGATGCAGAGCATGGTGATATCGTCGAACTGGTCCGCGCCGCCCGCGAACTCGTCCACATCGCGGTGCAGAGCCTCCAGCAGCTGACGGCACGAGCCGCCCTCGGCGGCGTTCAGCGCGCGGAGCATCCGGTCAGTCCCGTAGAGCGTGTTGGAGGCATTCGTGGCCTCCGGCACGCCGTCCGTGTAGACCACCAGACGGTCTCCCGCGTCCAGCTCCAGCTCGTATTCGCGGTATCGGGCGCCCTCCATGCCGGCCAGCACGAAGCCGTGCTTATCCTTGAACAGCTCAAAGGAGCCGCCTTTGCGCATGATGGCCGGATACTCGTGGCCTGCGTTGGCGCACTTCATTTTTCCCGTGGAGATCTCGAGGATGCCCAGCCAGACGGTGACGAACATCTCCGCTTCGTTGTTTTCGCAGAGCTGATCGTTCACCTTTTCCAGCACGGCCTTCGGGGACAGACCGCTCTGCGCGGCGGATTTCAGCAGCGTTTTGGAGATCATCATAAACAGCGCCGCGGGGACGCCCTTGCCGGACACGTCCGCCATGACCAGCGCCAGATGGTCGTCATCCACCAGGAAGAAGTCGTAGAAGTCGCCGCCGACCTCCTTCGCCGGTGTCATGGAGGCGTAAATGTCGAACTCGTGGCGCTCGGGGAAGGCGGGGAAGATGCAGGGCAGCATGGACGCCTGAATGTGGCGCGCCACGTCCAGCTCCGCGCCGATGCGCTCCTTTTCCGCGGTGACGCGGCTGAGATTTTGAATATATTCATTCAGCTCCGACACCATGTACTGGAACGAATGGGCAAGCTCCTCCAGCTCGTCGCCGGTGTTGACCTCCACCCGAAAGTCGGACAAGGCCGTCATCTTGCTCTCCACCAGCCCGATGGCGGCGTGGTGCAGAGTCCTCAGCGGACGGATCAGAATGCGCCGCACATAGTAGTAGTACGCGAAAATGGAAAGCAGCAGAACGGCCAGCACCACGCACAGCGTCAGGCCGAGAAACTGCCGGATCTGCTGGTCGATCATGTCCATCGAGATGTCCACGCTGGCCAGCGCCACCGGTGTGCCGGCTTTGTTGAGGATGGCGACGTAGGCCGACGCCAGATAGCCGTACTCCTTGTTGTTGGTGATGAGGATGGTCTGCTCCGCGTCGACGGCAAAGGCCCCGTGCATCAGCTCGTTGCCGCCGCCGTAGTAGGCGTCGGTGTCGCCGAGGTCGCAGACGCCGTCCTCGCCGGGAACGCCCGCGTCCCAGATGTAGTACATGACCTCATCCTCCGGCACGACCACATAGAAGTATTTCAGTCCCAGCTTCTCCCTGACGTCCTGCAGGTAGCGGTGGATCTCCTCGTAATAGGCGTCCTTCTCGCCGGTCCGGTAGTATTGCTCCACGCGGTCTCCGTCGATGAGATCCGCCGCCACGGAGGCCTGACCGAACGCGAGAGAGGCGTATTGCTCCTCCATCCGCGCCCGGTACAGTTGGGCAATCGAGGGGGCCAGGATCGCCGCGAGGACGGCGGCCATCGCCACCAGTCCCAGCAGCAGCTTGGGCTGTAACCGTATGCTCCTTGCTCGTTTCATGTCCGCACCTCCATCGGATGGATATGAAGCCGCAAATGGCCGTCTCTTACACGGTAGAGCGCCCGCGTGGGGGACAGACGCTGCACCTCGCAGGGCAGGGGGGCCGTGCCGGTCCCTATCGCGGTCACATAGAACCACGCGCCGCCCAGCTCCACCTGAGTCATGGAATTGTATTTTCGGAAGATCGCCAGGGCCTCCGCCCGGCTCATTTCGGGATGCAGCGTCAGCAGCTCGGACGCGGGACGCTTCCAGTAGGGCTGCTTTTCCGCCTGCGGCCGGCCGGCGGCCCAGCGGTCGTCAAGGTGCTCGAGGAGCTCCTCGACCGTCGCGCGCGCCCATGCCGCGCTTTGCAGATAGACGTCGATGCTGTCCGTGTCCGCGGTTATGTCAATGGTATGCTGCGCCAGAACGTCGCCGCCGTCCAATCGCTGCGCCACCTTGTGCATCGTCACGCCGGTGCATGACAGCTCCCGCTCCATGGCTCCCTCGATGGGGTAATAGCTGCGCCCCTGCGGGAGCAGCGAGCTGTGGGTGTTGATGCCACGGAACGCGGGAAGCTCCTCCGGCAGCGTTAGGATGCGGTCATACTCCGCGATGAAAAACAGCTCGCAGCCCTCCTCCGTGAAGTACCGCCGGATCTCCTCCGGCGAGATGGCCTCGTAGTGGACAGGGATGCCAAGCTCTCCGGCCCGCCTTACGATGGCGTATTCCGTGAAATAGTCCTCGTCGTTGTGATAGGTATACAGTGCCAGCACATGATGCTTTTCCACAAAATATTCAAAGCACGACAGGAACACGTCGCTGCCGAAATAAACGACCTTCATCGCTTTTCCCTCTTTGTCCTCAGATCTTGATGATCAGTGTGTTGAAGCCCTGATAGCGCCGGTAGAAAAATTCCTTCGCCCGCTTTTTGATGACCAGCACGCCCATGCCGTCCATGTCGAAATCCTCGTCCCGGCTGGCGCGGGAGGTATCTAACGCAAAGGGATTGAAGGTCGTGGCGTCGTCCCGCAGATGCAGCTCCAGCACGCCGCTCTCGTCCATGATGGCCGTCAGCTGGAGATAGCCGTCCGTCCGCCCCTGAAAGCCGTGCTTCAAGATGGCCATGCCGAGCTCCTCCACGGTCATGGTCGAAAACATCTGCTGCTTCATGTCCGCGCCCCAGACTTCGCAGAAGGCCTCCAGCTCGCGGCACACGTCCATCACATCCTCCGCGTTGCTGAGGATCGTCCGCTGGAAAATGCGCTCCTCCGGCAGCTCCGCTTTCTTATAGCGGCCGCCGAGCCCCAGCAGCAGGAACACCGCCAGCGAGCCGGCCTCCGTCAGCAGGAACAGCAGCCAGAAGCGCTGCAGGCCAAAGGCGTAGCATACGAACGTCAGCGGGATGAGCAGCACCGCGCCGCGCAGCGTCTCCAGCAGGAACGACGGCTTTTCGTTCTCGCAGGCCTGATAGTAATTGCACAGCAGGATATTGATGCCGGCGAACAGCGCCCCCGCGCCGTAGAGCCGCAGCGCGGTACGCGCCAGCGCCTCCGACGCCGAACCGGCGATGCCGAACAGCAGGCACATTCCCGCGGGCCACAGCTCCACAAGGACGATCAGCGCGCCGCCCACCGTCAGTCCCGCCGTGAAGCCGAGACGCACCGTGTTCCGCATTCCCTGCCGGTTGTGCTCGCCCTGATAGGTGGAGAGGATGGGCTGCATGGCGCGCCCCGTCCCCTCAAACAGGTACAGGATCAGGTAGGAGGTATTCTGAATGACGTCGAACACCGCCACCGCCGTTTCGCCGCCCAGACGGATCAGCAGATTGTTGCACACGAGGAAGAAGATCATCTGGTACAGATACTGCACCGAGGTGGCCATGCCTGCCTTCAGCGCGGAAAGGGCGGGGGTGAGCCAGCGCCCGCGCGGCAGCGCGAAGCGCAGCGTGTGCTTCTGACCGAAAAAGCCCGGCAGATAGATGGCGATGGTGATGATCTGTCCCAGCGCGGTGGACAGCGCCGCGCCCCGCGTGCCCATGTCCAGCGCCAGCACCAGCGTGATGTTCAGCGCAATGTCACAGAGGTTGCCTATGACCGAGCCGGCGCCGGCGCGGCGCTGACTCCCGTCGTTGCGCAGATAGTAGTTGAACACGTTGGACAGGTAGAACAGCGGCGTGGCCGCGACGAGGATCTGCAGATAATCCCTTGTGGCGGCATACAGTGCGCCGTCCGTGCTCCGCGTGCCCAGCAGCGCCAGCAGCGGGTCCATGAACACGCTGCCCAGCACGGCGGTCGTGACGCTGAAAAGCAGCGCCAGCGCGAGCACACCGTGAAAGCTGTCCGCGGCCTCCTGCGTTTTGCCCTGACTCAGCAGACGGGAATAGCGAACGGAGCCGCCCAGTCCGAGGCCGTGGGCAAACATGCAGTTGATCATGTAGACCGGCAGGATCAGACCGATGGCGGCAAGTCCCACGGCGCCCAGCCGCTGCCCCACCACCACGGCGTCCGCCATATCGCTCAGCGCCCAGCCGAGCGACGAGAGCATGGCAGGGACCCACAGCCCACGGAACATCCGAGCGGTAAAGCGGTCCGCCGTCCGATGTGCGGCGGGGCTCATCGTCCGCATGGTGTTACTCAATGGTCAGAATGTCGGAGAAGCCGGTCACCTCAAAGATCTCCATCACCGACTCGCTCACATGGGTGAGCACCATTTTGCCCTGACGGTTCATCAGCTTCTGCGCGGACAGCAGCACGCGCAGTCCTGCCGAGGAGATGTACTCGACCCGCCCGAAGTCCAGACGCAGCTCGGTGACGCCGTCAAGGTCGGCCTTCAGCTCCGTTTCCAGCTGAGGGGCGGTGGTGGTGTCGATGCGGCCCTCAATGGCCAATGACAGCGCGGAATCCTTCTTTTCTTTTCTGATCTCCATGATTTTTCTCCTCCAAAAAACGATTGAATTTTCAGTGTGCGGCGAAGGGCCGCGCGTTTCATTTTCTATGATAGCTGTATCCAGTGTAACACAAGCGCGGCTTTTTCTCAACGAAAAAAGTAAATTCTGCCGAAAATCGGTGTGCGGACGGCGGACGACGGGCCTGTCCCGTGACGCGCACGGGGCTCCGCCCGGTATGAAAAAGAAAAGCGCCGCATACCCTCTACCAAAACAAAATGGGGAGGATATGCGGATGTTTTTGCGGTTTGCCTTGAGGAAAAAGCGTGGGAAGCGGGAGGCGGCGAAGCCGCGCTTTCTTGTTCTGCGGCGCAGGACGCTGACCGTCGGTGCGGCGCTGCTGGCGGCGGCAGCCATCTTCGGCGCGGTGAACGCGCCCGCCGCCGTGCGGGCGTCGGCCGCGACGCGCCAGCTGCCCATCTACTGCGTCGAGCGCGACCAGAAGGTGTGCAGCATCTCGTTCGACGCCGCCTGGGGGGCGGACAACACGCAGAAGATTCTCGATGTGCTCGCGGACTACGGTGTGAAGTGTACCTTCTTCGTCGTCGGCAACTGGGCGGACCAGTACCCCGAGCAGGCCAAGGCCATCGTCGAGAGCGGCAACGAACTGATGAACCACTCCAACGCGCACGACCACTACAATTCCCTGACCGCCGACCAGATCATCGCGGACGTGAACACCTGCAGCGACAAGATCGAGGCGCTCACCGGCGTCCGCCCGACGCTCATCCGCTGCCCGTTCGGCGAGTACGACGACCATGTCATTTCCGCCATCCGCTCCATCGGCATGGAACCTATCCAGTGGGATGTGGATTCGCTCGACTGGAAGGGCATCTCCGCCGGTGAGATCACCAAGCGTGTGACGGGGAAGGTGACGAACGGCTCCATCGTGCTCTTCCACAACGCGGGCGAGCACACGCCGGAGGCACTGCCGGATATTCTCAACTACCTGCTCGGCGAGGGCTATGAGATCGTGCCGATCTCCAAGCTCCTGCTGACGAACGAAGAAACGTACATCGACCATACCGGACGGCAGTGCCGGAGCGCGGAAACGTGAGATGCCTGCTGCACCGACCAGATCACGGGCGCGAGCGTCAAGCGTCCGGACATTACAGGTATCGAGATTATGTGTGGGAGTTCGAAGACCGCGTGCGCACCCTATAAGAGAACCGAAAAAGGCTGCTGCAGGAATGTTCTGCGGCGGCCTTTTTTCGCGCTGAGAACTGGCGGCTGTCAAGGCTCGGACCTTTCACCGGAGCCCCGCGGAATTTTCGAAGCCTCCGGTGCGCTCGGTGAGCTGCGCGGGGCGGCGTCAGCTCCTGCTCGCCGGACTGGAAGTGCAGCTTATAGCTGCGCGGCGTATCCTCGGCGACGGTGATGACGGGCGTTTCACCGTTTTCGCCCTTGGGACCCTGAATACCCTGCTCGCCCTTTTCACCGGTATCGCCCTTCTCGCCCTGCGGATCCTGAACACCCTGCTCTCCCTGCGGTCCCGGACAGCCGCGGTCGCCCTGCACACCCTGTGGACCGACCTCGCCTTGAATATGCAGGAGGACAAGGAGGCCGTGTTCGACTGCGTGGACACCGTAAAAATGTGCCTGCGTGTGTTCACGCCGATGATCGCCGCGATGAAGGCCTGCACCTGCAATATGTACCGCGCGGCGCAGCGCGGCTTCCTGAACGCGACCGATCTCGCGGACTATCTGACAAAGAAGGGGCTGCCCTTCCGCGCGGCGTATAAGATCGCCGGCCAGCTCGTGGCCTACTGCATCGAGCACACCGCCGTGCTCGAGGAGCTGCCGCTCGCGCTGCTCCGGCAGTACAGCGAGCGGTTCGACGAGGACGTTTACGCCGCCATCGCGCTCACCAGCTGCGTGACGGGCCGCACCTCGCTCGGCGGCACCTGCGTCGCGTCGGTCGAGGCGCAGACCGCCTCCGTCCGCGACTTCCTTGCCGGACAGACAGAGGCTGCAAAGCAGGCTAAGAACGGTTGACAACACGGAGGATCGGACTATAATAAGCGATAGTCAGCGGGCAATGTCTCCGCTTACGAATCGGAATTCGCACCACCCAAATATTTCACCTGTTATTAGCGGTTATAAGCAACCGTCAAAATCGGCGCAAAGCATTGAAATCACTGGGTTTATTGAGAAATCAAAACCACCCGAAATTATCTTCTTTTATACGCTGTTACCCTTGACCGCGTGAGCTGATAAGGGCAAAATCAAGGGAAAACCCCATGCGGGAAACACAATTATTTGACAAACGGCTGACAGTGATGTGTTAAGTCAAACTGAATAAGAATCCACCGGCAGGTCCGGTTACGGTAAGGGAGCATTGCGTGGCAATGCTCCCTTTTACTATACCACAGACCGCCGTTGAGAGATAGATAAAATCTGTGGCAGAACGGAGGTGTCAGATATGCCGCAGGCGATCTTTGCGTACCATCTCGGCATGGACGCCGAGCAATACGCCTTTTTCCGCATCCCCAAGCTCCTGATCACCGAGCCGTACTTTCGACGGCTCTCCACCGACGCGAAGCTGCTGTACGGCCTCATGCTGGACCGCATGAGCCTGTCCATGAGAAACGGCTGGATGGACGATGATGGCCATGTGTATATCTATTATACGCTGGAGGAGGCGTGTGAACAGATCTGCTGCAAGACGGATAAGGCGGTCAAGCTGTTCGCGGAGCTGGACAGCGCCAAAGGCGTGGGCCTCATAAGACGGGTCAAGCAGGGGCTGGGCAGACCGGCGAAAATCTATGTTCTCCGCTTCATGGGTATAGAGGACGAACCAGGCGAGGATACACCGGAACCGGAGCTTCCGAGCTGCCGAAATCCAGACTTCGGAAAAACCGAAGTCAAGAGTTCTGAAAAACCGAAGTCTGGACCTCGGAAAATCAGAAGTCAAGACCTCGGAAAAACCGAGTGTAATAAGACTGATAAGAATAATACTGAGTTGAGTAATACTGATTCATCTATCCATCCGGGCGCGCAGCCGGAGGAGGTGATCGAGGAATACCGAAAAGAGATTCGGGAAAATATCGAGTACGACCACCTGCGCCGGCAGCATCCCTACGACGACATCGACGAGATCGCGGACCTCATGCTGGAGGTCCTCTGCACACAGGACAGCTTCATGCGGATCGGCGGAAAGCAGCTTTATACGGCGTTAGTGAAGGAGCGTTTTCTGAAGCTGGATTCCTCCCACATCGAGTATGTGCTGGACTGCCTGCGGGAGAGCACCGCGGACATTCGCAACATCAAAGCCTATCTGCTGGAGATGCTGTTCAACGCCCCGGCTACCTGCGGCAGCTACTACCGCGCCAAAGTGAATCACGACTTCCATGACAGCGGATAGGCAGAGCGAACAGCTCTGCTTTTTTGAAACCCATTTTACGACTGAAAGGAGCATCGAACCCGTGAAAACAATCGCACTGGCAAATCAGAAGGGCGGCGTGGGTAAGACCACCACAGCCGCCAGCCTCGGCATTGGTCTTTCTCGGCAAGGTAAAAAAGTTCTGCTGATCGACGCCGATGCCCAGGGCAATCTCACGCAGATGTTGGGCTGGCCGCAGCCTGACGAGTTGTCCCCCACACTCTCCACGCTGATGGAGAAGATTATCGCGGAGCAGCCCATCGCCCCCGGCGAGGGCATTCTGCATCACCAATCCGGCATCCATCTTGTCCCTGCCAATATCGAACTGTCGGCACTGGAGGTCACGCTGGTCAACACCATGAGCCGTGAAACGGTGCTGCGGCAATATCTGTCCACGGTGGCAGACCGCTATGACTACGCGCTCATCGACTGTATGCCGTCCCTCGGTATGCTGACCATCAACGCCCTGACTGCGGCGGACAGCGTGATCATCCCCGTGCAGGCGCAGTATCTTCCGGCCAAAGGGCTGGAGCAGCTTTTGCGAACCATCACCCGCGTGAAACGGCAGCTCAACCCGAAGCTGGAGGTGGACGGCATTGTACTGACCATGGTGGACAGCCGTACCACATTGGCACGGGAGATCAATGCGCTTGTCCGTAAGACCTACGGCGGTCATGTGTTCGCAAGCGAAATTCCCCGTTCCATCAAGGCGGCGGAGATCAGCGTGGAAAACAAAAGCATTTACGACCATGACCGCAGCGGCAAGGCGGCGCTGGCGTATGAAAATCTGACAAGGGAGGTGTTGAGCCTTGGCAAGCAAATTAAGCGGCATCGAACTGACCCGGTACGATGACCTGTTCAAAACGGACGCGGAGCGCGAGGCCGACCGGCATGAGCGAATTCAGATCGTTCCCGCAGCAGAGGTTTTCCCATACTCCCGCCAGCCGTATACCATTGATCGGCCCACGCCTGACTTGGTGCGCCTCATGGACAGCATTGAGCACATCGGCATCGCGGAGCCGCTGATCGTCCGCCCCCGTGATGCTGGCGGATATGAGATCATTTCCGGCCACCGGCGCGATTACTGCGCGAAGGCTGTGGGGCTGGACACCCGCCCCGTCATCGTCCGCAATTACAGCGACGAGGAAGCGGACATCCTTGTGGTGGACTACAACATCAACCGTGAGGACTTGCTGCCCAGCGAGAAAGCCAAAGCCTACAAGCTGAAGCTGGACGCCATGAAACGGCAGGGACAGCGGACAGATTTAACTTCTGCCCAAGTTGGGCAGAAGTTGGAAGGCCGCTTTTCTGTGGAACTTTTGGCTGAACAGGTCAACGAAAGCCGTATGCAAATTCAGCGCTATGTGCGCCTGAATAAGCTGATTCCGCCGCTGCTGGACGCGGTGGACGCGGGAACGCTCAAGTTCGTTCCCGCAGCGGATTTCCTCTCCCACCTGTCCGAAAAAGAACAGACCTACCTCCTGCTGGTCATGGAGCGTGACGAGGTATCACCGTCGCTTGGACAGGCCCAGCGGCTCAAGCAGCTCAGCGGCGAGGGCAAGCTGGAGAATAACATCATCGACCTCATCATGCGGGAGGAAAAGCCGCTGGAACGCAAGGTCACCATTCGCAACGACCGCCTGCAAAAATACTTCCCCGCCAGCTACACCCCAAAGCAGATGGAGGATGTCATCATCAAGCTGCTGGAGGGCTGGCACCGCAAGCGGCAACAGGAGCAGAGCCGATGAAAAGAAAGCTGCCATTCAGAAATGACCTGCCGGAAACCTGTTTTTCCGTTCTGCCGTCCAGCGGTCAGCTTATTATCATCCGGTGCGGTGAGCACGGCTATTATCCCTCTGAGTGGGACACCGGCAGCCGGGAGGAAAACCGCGAGATCGCCAGCAGCCATAATGCGCGGCGCGGCATCACGGACATTCAGGAGGCCGCCATGCTGGCAGGTTCCATGTTCGGCTGGAACACACCGGGTGCAAACCCGCAATGGTATTTGGACAACGCAAGATATGTGAATTCCAACATCGTCCAAGGCCATATCAAAGACCCAATCATGAGCGTGTACTATCCCGTCAGCAGTTTCTTACTGTGCTATGAGATCATGGGCAAACAGCACTTTTATCTGCCCGTGGACAAACTGCCGCAAGAGCTGATGGGCCAAAGGTCGCAGTTCATCATGCTGCCGGATATGCTATGTGGAGTACCGGCCATGCCGGTGACAGCGACCTTTGCACAAAACGGGAGCTGCACCGTCCAGTTAGAACACGGCAGCTATGTAGTGGGGGAAATGGTCAATCAGGAATACCACATCACCGCCCGCGTTCACGTCGGCAGCGCGGAGTTCGTCATGGGAGAGTGCGATAAGGCCCCAGATCCATTTGTCACATGGCAGCGCAACTGCAAAAACGATGGCGATGGTCCGCCCAACTTCTTTTGGGGCCATTACCGCTCTGACCGTTCTTCCTGCATCGAGGACTTCTGTGAACGGGCCGGAAATGAGTACAAAAAGCAGAGAGATTATATAGCGCAGCAAGAACACCAGCACACCGCGCTGAAGAAAGAACAAGGTGAGACCAGATGACGAACTATCAGAAACGAAAAGAAAAGAATGACGAATATCGCAGCAAAATCATGCGCTTTACGTTCCAGCTTTCCCTTGGGGACGGCGAGGTGCGGGAATGGTTTGAGCAGCAGCCCGAAAAGGGTGCGTACCTCAAAGACCTTATCTTGCGGGACAAAGTGGAGCAGCTTGGATACGGAGAGCAGAAAGCGCCAAAACCCCGCAAGGCCGGTGATTACGAGATCATGCAGGAGATCCGCATGGGTGGGCGCGTTTTGCTCATGGGCTTTCATCCGAAGGACGGAACCTATATGACTTGCTATGAGCAGTACAATTTTCTGGGAGAAAAGACATATCCCGAAGCGGTTGCCAGCAAGAGTTATCTGGAGATTGCGGACACCTTCACGAAACGCTTACAGGCACAGGTGGAAAAGATAAAAGCGTTCCGCGCATCCCGCAATGCCCCACAAGCGGTTTTGGGCGCGGAGGACTGCCTTCCCCAATCGGAGGAATCCCTGCAAGGCAAGCTGATCATTATCCGCCCCAGCAGCCTTGCGCCGGAATACCGCACGGCGGACTGTCAGCTTGGCTTTGCAATGGGCGGCTTTGGATGTTCTCCCGGTGCGCGCGGGCGCGCCGTTTATTTCGAGGAGCTGTATTCCGGTGAGCGTTGCCGTTGGGACGCTTCCGACATTCTTGGCGTAGCCAATCCAGAAAAGATACCGGATTGGGCGAAAGAAAAGCTGAGAGAATATGAAAAAAAGCGTACTGAGCCGAAAAAAGATAGAGGGGAAGCCAGATGACCAACCGTGAACCCGTAAACATCATGGGCGTGTTCGCCTTTCCAAATCCCGACAAAGACAAACGTGATATTCGCTTCATCGACAGCGAATACCACACACTCTTTACCATCAAGGACGGGGAAAGCATCGTCATCACCTGCTTTGACGGTGAAAAGATGGTTTTCCCTTGCAAGTACATTGACGATTGCCATGTCTGCATCGGCAACTCCGCCTATCATATCTGCGAGTTTGCAGAAATGCAGGAGCGCAATGGCAATATCTATGTTCCTGCTGCGCCGAAAATCAGCGCCGAGATCTGCACCTATGAAATCTATCAGATCCCAGCAACCGCTGATGTGGACTACTATTTCCGGCCTTATGCAGAGGCAAATGGAAAACTCCAGAACGCTGATTATCAGCGTTCTTACGCCGGTATGTACGCAAAGGGAAATTCGCTGGAGGATCTGTGGGCAAAGCACAATAGGGATTCCCGCCCCTTCGCCCATCGGATGCGTTCCATGTCCGTAAGCGACATCGTGGTACTGACGCAGGGGGGAAAGAAAACCGCCTACTACGCAGATACCATCGGCTTCAAGAAGGCCCCGGAGTTTTTGGCACAACAGAGAGCACAAAAGAAACACAAAGAACGAGGTGAAGCCAGATGAACTATGACGCGCAGAAGGTGACCTACCAGGAGGTCACGATTTTTGACCGACCGGCATTGTTTACAGAATGCCGCATTGACCGAGCCACTGTGCCGGAGGGCGTATATCGCTACGAGCTGCGCCACGGGGATGAGGATTGGGGGGAACCCGTTGAACTGGCCAGGAGCATTTTCGCCAACTACTACGGCACCGTCCTCACCCATGAGCCGTTCCAGCTTCCCATTGATGGGTGGATTCCGATGGAGAATGACAGCCTTTCCTTTCAAGATGGCGGATGTCGCACCCTTTCGGAATTTCAGCAGAAGTATCCCACCAGCGAGAAAGATGTCATTGACTTTTACAGCGTCAATGATCCTGCGCTGCACAATCTCTACTTTTCCCGCAGTGAGGAACAGGACAAGACCGTGGGTTGCGTGGGACACCTGCGGGGTGATTTTGGCAGCGGCAAGCAGTTTTATACAACATGGTGGCCCCACCAGCATAACACGCTGAACACGCCGGAGTTTAAGGCCGATATTGACCGCACCGTGAACTGGCTGCGGGAGCAGCCGGATTCCCCTCTGCGGGACTTTGCCGCCATGAACCGTTGCTGTGACCGCTATGGGAGGACCTGCGCCATCAAAAGCGCGATGTTTCCTTCCTGCGGCTTCATGGTGAAAACCAAACAGAATGTGTATATGCTCCGCTGTACGCCGATTAAAAGTGACTATCAGTTTTATATTTACTGTTACCAGCGGAAACCATTTGAAAAGGCGCAAAAAGAACAGCAAGAGAGTGACCGGCTCCAAGAGAAAAAACGAACAGGGCCGGAGAGATAGGAGGTGCCAACTTGCCTACTAAATTTCAGCTTATCACAGAGCTATATGACCAGACTGTGCAGAGCGTCACCGGCAGCTATCAAAGCTGGACGGGCTTTCTCCGCGCCGCCTGCTACAATTACAAATGCCCCTTTGATGAGCAGCTTTTGATCTACGCCCAGCGCCCGGACGCTACCGCCGTTCTGGAAATGGAACGCTGGAACCGTCAGTTTGGACGCTGGGTCAATCGCGGGGCCAAGAGCATCGCCGTATTTGGTGATGACGGTCAAAACTGTCTGAAGCTCTATTTTGATGTATCCGATACCCATGCGTCCCGCTTTGCCCGTCCGCTGCCTATCTGGACGATGCACCCGGCCTTTGAGCCGGAGGTCATCGAAACGCTGGAGGCCACCTTCGGCAACCTAGCCGAAAAAGAAAATCTTGCGGACGCCGTGCGCTCTGCCTGCCACAATGCCGTGGCAGATAACATCACAGACTACCTGCAAGATCTCCGCGACTGCCGCGAGGACAGCCTGCTGGAGGAACTGGACGACCTCAATTTAGAGGTGTTCTACCGGGACGCGCTGGAAGTCAGCGTGGCCTATATGCTGATGACACGGCTGGGCCTGCGGGCGGACGATTATTTCACCGCTGACGAATTCGCCCATGTTTACGAATTCAACACGCCGCCCACCATCAACGCCCTGGGCATCGCCACCAGCGACATCGCGGAGATGGGCCTGCGGGAGATCAGCCGAACGGTCATGCAGGCCCAGCGGGATCAGTTTTTTGCAAACCGCACGAGAATCGGTTATGATGACCGCACAGAACAACACGAAACACCCCATGAAAGGAGCGAACAGCATGGAGATCACTTACAGGATGCAGAACGGCTATCAGGTGCCGAACCTGCTGATGCCGCAGACGCTGGAGGTGCATCTGGGCAAGTACGCAGAACTGCGGAGAGCGTACCTGAAGAAGCACCGCAGGGTGCTTTACACCAACCTGAAAACCAGCGGCAAGCTGACGGAGCATCTGGCGGAGATCGAGCAGACCGCGCGGAAGATGGTGGAGCAGGCCGTGGCGCGGATGGCGAGAGCCGAGGGCGTGACGGAGGCACTGAAAGCGACCGATCCCCTGCGCTGGACGGGCCTGATGAACAATCTCCGGCACAGCGCGGAGGAGCTGGTGCTCAGCGACCTGATCTACAACTGACAACCGAAGAACCCACAGAGGCAGGAAGTGATGAGCTTCCTGCCTTTTCCTCTGCCGCCTCCCCTCAACCCACGGTAAAGGAGCTGTTTGCACAGTACAAACAAACCGTGGGCAACGCCCTGATGAAAGATGCGACGTTTGGAAACGCCTGCCGCAATTCAGACCGGGAGAACGCATTCTTGGAGGGGGCGGAGGCGATCCGGCGCATCGTCAGCGAAAGCGGCGATCTGCGGCTTGCCAAGCTCTATTACGATATGCCCGCATTCCATACCAGGCTGCATCAGGAACTTTTGGGCGAGACCTATCCCAAGCTGGCTGGCGGGGACTCGGCGGATCGCAGCGGGGACTACGCGCTGCTGGACCGTCTGCGCGCCGACTGCGACTACTTCCTCGGCGCTGGTGGCCGGAGTGAAAAGCACCTTTGGGCGGGCAGCGTTTACGCACAGATCAAGAAAATGCGAGAGCTGTATGACGCCCTTCCGGAAAAACCGGAATGGCTGACCGCAGAAGCAATTGACCGCTATGCCGCACAGATGGCCGCACCTTATCAGGTCGCTGCCTACCACCATTTTGAAAACGGCTTTGACGATAAGCTGGATTATCAAACGCTGGTGGAAGCAGAAACAGCGGCGCAGGGCTATGTTGCCGGTACGATGGAGGAAGACGGGTTTGCATACGACGGCGCTGCCGTCTATGACGCCGAAACCCACCAATGCCTCCGCGTCTACGGTAATTATCCGGACGAAAAGGCACAGGAGCAGGCGGTGGCCTTTGCACTGGAGCATGACGCCGCACGGCAAAATACCGCAGAGCTGCCCGCCTTTTTGGATATGCACCTCATTGAAGCGAATCTGCTGGACGACGGCGGGCGCAAGCATAAGCGGCAGGAGATATTTGAATACTTTCAGGCGCACAAGAATCTTGCAGAACGGACGGAATTTCTCAAAAACAGCTACAACGATATATGGGTGGAAGTCCTGACCGACGGTGTTCGGACAGGCTACCATGCCGAGAAAGACGGACTTTTGATGTGGGAGGGCAGCTACCTCTCCCGCACCTCGGAGTCCGTTTTTTCATGGTCGGTCATCACTGAAATGACCGAAAGCCTCATGGAGCGCGGCGAATACAAGATCAAGCTAGGGCTGCAAAACGCCCCGGTCATGGTCGAGCAGCTTGCCCTATTCGACATGGGCGGCGACGCCCCAGTGTACGAGGCTCCGGCAGACGCGCCCTCCGGCATTCTGGCCCCGGCCCGCACGGTGCCGCAGGAGGTCATCGACCAGGCGCTTTACACAGCCGGAAACGAACCCGGCAGCGCCGAACGCATTGCGGTGTTCTATATGCGGGAGCATTCTGAACAGGAAAATATAGCGTTTCTGCGCCGGGAGTTTGGCACGGGAAATGGGCGCGGCATCGAGTACGAGGGACGCAAATACGCCGTGTGGTTTATGGAAGATGGTATCCACCTCGCCCAAGGGGACAGCGTCCGCACTGGATACAGCAAAACCGTGGTCTCATGGGGACTGGCGGCGGGCCGCATCTTGGGGCTGCTACGGGCCGGGATCTATCTCTCCGCCGCCGAACTGACACAGGCCCCTGACAAGGTGCTGCACGAAGCGATGGACGCGCTTTTGATGACAGCCCGCGACCTGACCAAGGAAGGCCGGGACATGGGGCTGCTCCCGCAGACTTTGGCCATCCACGACCAGCACAAGGGCTACCCGGAACTGGACGAGGACATGGTCGCGTTCGCAAAGACGGATGGTGCCCTACAAATGCTGGCGCAGGAATACCACGCTTTTCTCTACGCTTATTATGATGATCCATCCATTCTGCGTTACCGTCTTTCAGCGTATAACACCCACCGCATCGGCATCATCCTCAACGACCTGCCATACGAGGAACGGCACTTTGATGCTCAGCCCAGCTTCCTGCGGCAATGCAAAATGTTCATCACGCAGGACGAGATTGACCAGCACTTTTTGAATGAAGGCACGGAAAGCCGCCTGACGATCTACTCCCATTTCTGCTATTCCCATACATCGGAGGAACACCAGAAATTCATCAAAGCCTGCTTTGGCGAGTACAGCGGCGGCGGTCGTGCCGGATACCAGCACACGAAAACCGGAAAGGGGCTTGACTATGAACGGGATTACAATTTCAAACGATATGATACCGTCCATCTGACCATCCCCAATGTGGTCAAGGAATATCAAAAACTCATTACGCAGAAGCGCTTCCCCGGCGAGGACGCTATCGCCAAAATCCCGGAATATGAGCGTGGGCAGTTGGCTCGAACCGTCTATAACGGTTTTTACAATGCGACTGACGATGTTCCGCGTCCCTATCCCAAGGGTGCGGATTATTACGATGCGCTTCCCATGATCGAGGAGCAGCTGCAAGATAAGGGCAAGACTGCGGAAATATTGGCGGCGTTGACCTCCCGGCTGGATGGGACGGACGAGAGTGACCATTTCTATGATTCCGTCCGCCGCGCAAAGGAGCAGCTTTCCGAATATGTGGACGGCACTTTCAGCCTGTTCAACCACCGGCATGATGCTCCTCGGCAGGAACGCAGCTTTGCGGAGCAGGTCGCAGAGGATGCAGCACGGCTTGCCGCAGAGCAGCCGCCCGCCTATGAGCGGTTCAGCGTGATCGAAACGGACGATGGCTACGCCGTCTGGGACGATATTCGGGACGAAATTTATGTTGACAGCGAGGGCGTCCGTGAGACCTTCCCCAGCGAGTGGCAGGCTGAGGATTATCTGGATCAGGTCAGAAAGGCAGTCAACGAAAAGGAAGCGGTGGAATGGCTCTATGTGGAGCGCGCCAAAGACACCGCCGCAGAGCAGCCGGTCGAGCCTGCCACGCAGCCAGCAATCACCGACGCAGAATTTGCGGCACAAAATCTTGTTCCCGGTGAAACGGTATTTGAGATCGACGGCAGGACCTTCCTTGTGGATCGCGTGGATACCGCGCACGGCGTTGTCAACTTTCAGGACATTACCTTTGTCCAAAAGGTCGGCTTTCCCATCTTCCGCACGGAACCGATCTCCTTTGTTCGGAAAATTGTGGAGCAGGCGGACCCCGCTGCGCTGGCCCCACTGCAGCCGCAGACGGACGAGCCGCCTGCGGCGCTCACCCCGCCGAAAAAGAAAAAGCAAAACGCGCTTGCCTATCCGCTGGACCCGAACGGCAGCAACTACCGCATCACCGATGACCATATCGGAGAGGGCGCGCCGCTGGAGCGTTTTCAGCGCAATCTGGACGCCATCCACCTGCTGAAAACCGTGGAGACCGAAAACCGCACCGCCACAGTGGAGGAACAGGCGGTGCTGGCACAGTATGTGGGCTGGGGCGGCCTTGCCGACTTTTTTGATGAAAAAAACGCCCGGTACGGTGAACTGAAAGAACTGCTTACCGATGCCGAGTACGCCGCCGCCCGCGAATCCACGCTGACGGCGTTCTTTACGCCGCCTGTGGTCATCCGCAGCATCTATGCCGCCTTGGGGCAGATGGGCTTCACGCAGGGCAACATTCTGGAGCCGTCCTGCGGCATCGGCAGTTTTTTCGGTATGCTGCCGGAAAGCATGAGCGGCAGCAAGCTCTACGGCGTGGAGTTGGACGATCTTTCTGGCCGCATCGCCCGCCAGCTTTATCAGAAAAGCAGTATTGCGGTGCAGGGCTATGAGAAAACTGCCTTCCCGGATAACTTTTTTGATGTTGCCATTGGCAATGTCCCCTTCGGCCAGTTCCATGTGCCAGACAAACGCTATGACCGGCTGAATTTCCCCATTCATGAGTATTTCATCGCCAAGGCGCTGGATCAGGTCAGACCGGGCGGCGTCATCGCCG
>OGNB01000280.1_pt1 | contig 41547 bp, 66 predicted proteins | sample 1573301 | NCBI WGS metagenome assembly OGNB01 (sample SAMEA2581914, study PRJEB24529) | metagenome | biome: Human gut stool | place: China | collected 2011
GGGGGTTCGAGTCCCCTCCCTCGCACCAAATGAAAATCCGCATGAATGCTGGAAAATCCAGTGTTCATGCGGATTTTTTGTATTTGCAGTAGTTCGGATACTATCGAATACTAACCGATATTTGCACTTAATTGCTATCCGAAAGTCTGCAAAAAGTCTGCAGACTTTATCTGTGCTCTACAATGTATTCCCAGTACTCGACCAGCTTTCCGTCTACAGCATCTTTGTCCTGCAGGAACGCCGCTGCCATATCCGCGTAAAAATTAGGGTTGTCCACGCTGTACATTTTTGCGACTTTGCCGTAGTCGCTGTACATCATGTTCATGGTGGCCCAGAAGTCATTTTTGTCGCAGGTAATGTTGCGCTGTTTCGCAACGTCCTGCGTTTGCTCCAACGTCCAGTGACAGCCTTTCGTGCCGTCAGCGTTCACCATGCTGTCGCACCATTCCTCTGCTTCATCGTGTGTGAGGTGCTGGCGCGGCATCTTGATGGAACGGCTGTCCGCACCGCCATGCTCATACTGCCCAGACCGCTTGTCCCAGTCTCCGTTCTGCGAGAAGCCAATCTGCGGCATCTTGCGCTCATACTCTACGTCAGGGTAGCGGGGGATAGGGTAGGGGTCGATGTAGCGGTTCTCTTCCTGCGGATAGTAAGGATAGCGGTCGTTGCCATCTTCCAGCTTGCGCAGACGGCGTTCCAGCTCACGCTCCCTGCGGTCACGCTCTTCCTCAAGGCGGTCACGTTCCGGCTCACGGTCTTTGTCGTGGTCACGGAGCATCATCATGCGGCGAAAATTAGTCTTGCCCATAATCTATACCTCCTTAGGAAATGGACGCAGGCGCACCGGCGTGGGAGCGGCAGAAGCAGCCAAGATACTTGAACGTGGCGGTGCCGGTCGCAGACGTTGCCACACGGGTAGCGTAGCGGGTGCGGGTGTGGATGCACTCAGCAGTTGCCTGAGCGCAGTTGCAGTCGGTCAGAGGGTATGCGGTCGTGCCCGCACCTATGGTGATAACCACAGGTGCGTTGATGGTGGTCGTGTCCGGCAAGCTCTGAGCAACGACAATGCAATATTTTTCTCCGTTCTGGTATGCGCCAGCAGGGATGTTGATGGTCAGCGTATCGTCGGCAAACGTGACCGCCTGACTGATGACCAGGTGCGGGCAGAGTTTGCAGCTTGTTTTGCAAGCCATAGTATTTTCCTCCTAAAAAATCAGGGGCAGAGGTGTCTTACCCCTGCCCCGATGGTTCACCCGGTGTTATCGGGGAGTGTGTAGGTTAGCAGCCGCAGCAGTTCACGCCCACGTTGGGATTCGCCACCTGATAAGCGGGAATCGGACGAGGATTGACCCGGTTCAGAATGGTATCAGTCTGCTGGGACATCACGGTGGTCAGAAGCGCATTCTGGCGATCCTGAGAAGCGGCGAACTTCAGGCTCTGGTTCTCAGCGGTCAGAGTGGCAATCTTATCCTGCGTGAAGTAGTCCATCATGCTGCGGAAGTTGGCGTTGCAGTTGTCCACGATGGCACGGGCGTTGTCTGCGATAGCCTGACGGGTAGCGCAGTCCTGTTGTGCAATGGTGTACTTCAGGTCGCCGATGAGCTGCTTGTTCTCGCAGCAGCAAGATGCAAGCTGCGTCTGGATAGCGGTCTGACCCGCCTGCCGTGCGTTGCCCTCCTGCATGATAGCAAGGCTGATGGCGTTGTCGCCGTTGGACACGCTACGCTCCAGACCGTTCACAAGCTGTGCGTTCTGGTAGCCGAGCTGACAGATTGCCTGATTAGTACCAGCAAAGCCGCCCGCAATGGCAGCGTTGAGATTGTTCATCTGTGCGAGCTGGTCATAGCCCAGAGAGCAGATACCGCTCTGGATGCCCGCCAGAGAGCGGGAGGTATCCTGCTGATAAAAGCCCTCAGACAGAGCCGCGCGGGTGTCTGCACCGCCCTGACCGGTTGCGCCAGTGCCGACCAGATAGGGGATGTAGCTGTTCATGCCGTTGTCACCACCGTTCCGACCGTAGCCGTTTGTGCCCCAGCCGAAGATGATAGCGAGGATAATAACCGCCCACAGACCTTCGTTGCCAAAGAATCCGCCGTTGTTATTGCCGCCGTCCTGCCCAGCCAGATAGCCAGTTGCAAAATCGTCCATAACAAAACTCCTTTCAGTTTTGCATTATGCTATCCCACCGCCGTGTGCGGTGGGCGAAGCCAGATAAAAGCGGTTTTTATCAAGTCCGCAAAACTGAGAAGCGTTTCGCTTAGAGGGATGCTTTATCGGGGCAGCGTCAGGTTCAGGACGCTTGCCAGCTGGTTCAGGTCGATGCCCCGCTCTTTGGCAAGGTTCTGCGCCATCGTCCTAAGCTGCGTTTCGTTTTTTCCCTGAATCAGGTTCAAGCCCTGCATGATAGGGGCATTCTGCCCGCTCAACTGCTGGATAAGCCCCATCGGGTTCTGCCCGGCACGAGCCAGATTTGCAAGCTGCATGATGGGGCTGTGCGTAATCATATCAAACGGAGAGGGCATTGCTTATTCTCCTTTCTTTGCTGCGGCAGCGGGTTTAGAAAAGCTCTTCTGCCACTTTTCCAGTTCATCCAGCCTGTGGACGAGGGCGTTATACTCTTCAACAGGCACATACTGCTGTGTCGGTGCAGCGGTCTGCTGTGCCTGTTGCGCTTGCATCTGCCGCCATGCTTCTGGGCTGTAGAACTCCTGCACATAGGATTCGCATGTGTCAGGGTTCAGCCGCTTGCAGTAGATCACGCCGCTCCGCAGGTCGGGACAGTAGGTCGGTCTGCCATACAGGTCAGACGGTATCGCCAAAAATTCCTCCCTGCTGGAAACAGGCCTGCCCAGCAGCCAACCGCCGTCCTGTACCGACTGCTGAACAGGCTGCTGCCCATTCATCGGCTGCGGACGCTGCGGTTGTGCCTGCTGCATCTGTGCGTTTGGCAGGGGAGTGGCAAGGCCAACTGTGCCTATACCGCCGTAAGGGTTGACAGGCTGCTGCGGAACATAGGGTGCTCCGGGTGTTGGATAATAGCTCATAATGCATCCCTCCTATTGCACCCAGTGTACCGTACCGGGAGAAAACGAAGGACAACGAAGGTACAACGAAGGACAAAAAATAGCTTGATTAAAGCTTGATTAAAGCTTGATTATCTTAAGAAAAAAGAAAAGCGCCCACACGGAAAAATCCGCATGAGCGCTTAACTGTTAAGGGCTTCACATTGGAAGCAAAAATAAAATATCACGTTTTGACTTGTAAGACAAGCCTTTCGACAAAACTAGTGCAAATAATACAAAATCCCCCACTTTACCTACGACAATTCGTGCAAAAAGAAAAGCGGCAGACCTGAAAGCCTGCCGCTTCAATGCGTTTCGTGAGAAATCACATCCAATTAAAAGTATGATATCACACATTCAGCATTTTTTCAATGCTTCTCAGCCGGTAGCCTACCGCCGTCCGGCTGTAATGTGTCTGTGCTGCAATGTCCGGCAGCGGGAGCCGCTCAACGTACCGCAGTAAGGCTATCTTACGGTCTACCCTCCCAAGCGGTGCGCTTTTGATGGCGGCGGTCATCTGCTGTCGGTCAAGTCCTTGCAGCGCAGCGGGCAGCACTACACGAGCCGCCGCCACAGGCAGTACCGAGCCAAAAAGGCTGCGGCAGCTGTCCGGCGTTGCGCACCATTACAGGGACGTTACCGAGATGGTATGTTTTCGTGAGGTCGCGAAAACGTCCACAGACCATTTTCGTGACGTGCCGAAATTGCTCTTGTGCGGCGTACATTTTGTTGACGTCAACAAAATGGTCGTATGTAGTGCTTGCCATGATATCCTCCTTACTGCTTTTGCAGTGCCGCTTTCATGCGGTCAAAGAAAAACTGAATTACCTTGCTCATGGTCTCTTCGGTGATAGCCCAGCTGACCAGCTTGCCCCACCGGCTGTTATTGAGATAAGTGCGCAGCATCTTGACGCACCACGCCTTGCGCTCTGCTCCGCGTTTCGTGCCCTGAATTTCTCGCTCCGCTTGGTCGATGAGGTCAAGCACCAGCGTCTTGACCGCTGCGCCGTAGCCCAGACGGATGCCGCCCAAGGCGTAGAAAACGAACCCGCCCATCATCAGCAGCAGCGCCGCCCATGCGGGGAGAACAGACAAAAGCTTAGTTACCAGTGTTTCCATGCTTGGTTACTCCTTCCATTAAGTAGTTGTCGATTTTCGCCTTGCTGGCTTGCATGGCTGCCACGTTGTTTCCGGTCAGCTGCGATTCCAGCAGGGCACGGACGGCTTCAAGCGTCAGGCGGTTCACCTCGTCGATTTCGGTAAATCGCTCAAGGTCGCGGGTCAGGGCAGCACCATGCTGCAGCTGTCCCTGTTCCAGCGCACCGATGCGCCTTTCCATCTCGTCAAGACGCTTGTCCTGTGCTGCGTCCGGCGCTTGTGCCTTTTTGATGTACTTGTGGATGATGTCCAGCACCTTGTCCAGCGTAATCGCTGCAGCGCACACACTGCCAAGGATGCCCAGCACCCACAGCAAAGCTTCTTTTTCGGTCATTTGCCCTCCCGAAGACGGGTCAGGCCCTTCTTTCTGATGATACGGGGATAGTTGAGGGTAGTGACGTTGAGGTCTACGTTGCCCATGATGCCCGGCACGTTGCCCTTGCTGGTGTGCTGATGGGCATTGTACTTGAAATTTACCTTCGGGGTCTTGCCGGTGTAGTCGGCCAGCCAGACGTCCCACCGAGAGGACAGCCGAGCCATGTCCAGCTCGTACTTGTAACCGGTGTAGGTGTACAGCTGGGCGTAAAAGCCCATTTTCTCCACCTGCTCCAGCGCGTAGGCGGTGAGGTTGGTGAGGTCGAGGGTGCTCATGGGCTTGAGCTTGTTTTCTTCCACGTCCACCGCGAGGGGCATGGTAAGCTCCTTGCCGTAGACCGCCTGCCGCACAAGGGCAAGCTCTGCATCAGCCATCGCCTCGCTGGTGGCGTAGGTGTAGTAGTAGACCCCCACGTCCAGCCCGGCAGCCCGGGCGTTGCGGTAGTTGGTCTCAAATTTCGGGTCGACGTACAGCCCGTCCTTGCGTTTGCTCAGCTTGCTGTTGGTGGATACCGTCTTGAGCATGACCCCCTTGTAGCCCGCCGCCTTAATTTTGCGCCAGCCGTCGAGGGTGATTTTGCCTTGATACCGGCTCACGTCAATGTATCGGTAGGGTGGTGCGCCATCCCAGCCGGGAGGAGCAGCGCTTTGGGTGTCCACGGTGGACACCGGGTCAGAAGTAGAGGCATCTGCCGCTCGGGAGAAGGCGGAGAAGAGGGAAGCGAGGAAGTTAAGGATGGTGTGCAGCATTTTGAGACTCCTTTTTTTGTTTTTAAGATTAGATAAAAACTTTCTTTAGCTATCCAAATTTATTTCACGGTCTTCTCCAACGCCAGCCCTTATACATTTAATTTTGCGATTATCGTAATCCACAAATACCAAATCAAACGAGCAATCAGCTTTATAACTCTGATTATTGCCGCAATCAAGAGTGGCAATAATCGGGATACCGCTGTCAACAAGCGTATAATCGGCGTGGCTATGACCAGCCAACATAAATTCCACCCGTCCTGTAGCATCAGCAAAATTATAGTTTTTTTCATTCACGCTAATTTCGCTTCTCCGGTTATATGCAGAAGAAATTTGCAGCAGCAGCCTTGTCAAAGGCTGTACGTCATCCGGTACAGCACCGTCTGGAATCGCACGGTAAGCATAGATGTGCGCAGCGATTGCCACATGGTCGTATTGCTTTTTCGTTAGATTTTCAGCGAACCATGCCGCCTGCTCGTATCCGTAATTGTTATCGTAGGTAAGCGCCTGATTCTCTATGCCGGTATCGAAGCAGTAAAAATGAGTGTTTACTCCATTGAAATCGTAGTAGGCACGTCCTGTATCTCTGTACCACAAATTACGAATAGCCACCCGGCTTAAACGCGTTGTATATTTTTCGCTATTAGCATCTTTTTTGCCTTGATAGTTCGTGTCATGGTTCCCAACCAACATATAGAGTTTATCGAACATTGATCGACGGATGCCGTCAATATAGCCCATCTTATAGCAAGCCATTTCTGGGACATCGCTATTGCCAAGCCAATCTCCACCGCACAAAACGAAGCTTGTTGGCGTGCTGTTATAGTATTTTTGAATTTGCGAAACATACTCTTCCATCATAGGTTCGCTACCAATGTCAGTATGCGCAGTAAAGAGATGTGGGTCTGTAAACCATAAGAACGCCTCGCATCGATTGACTGTCACAACATTATTTATTTCATCTCCGTTAAACAGTGAAGAATATCTTTTGCAGACTGTGTAAAAATCTTTTGCACCTGTGTGATAAGAAGCGTTGAAATCCTCTCTTTGAAATTCATCAGATAGCAGATAACTGTCTTTTTTATCGTTATAGTCGCTTGTAGCATAACTTTCGAGAATTTTACCGCCATATTTCTTATAATAAACCCAATACAAAACAACAAAATTATCCGATCTAGCGTTAAGTGTATTTTGAACCTCAAAGGACATACTATCCAAATTAAACCCAAATCGTTTTTCACCGCCATTAAGGTTTATGCTAAATGTTTTACTGTCTGCATCCCACAATGCATAAGTGCTACCAATTTTAGCAGCAATATCCTCGAACGTATACGTTATCCGGCTTTTATTTTTAAAGTTTGCGATATATAACACATTATCGCCTGTCAAAGCAAATCCGTTAGCGTCCATACGTTCTATTTTTGTACTGTTTGTAAGTATTACATCAAAATCGCGCGCACTTAAAAAGCGCACTGTATTTGATAATGGATTGACAAGTTCCGCATAGTGTGCTGCGCAATCTTCAAAAATTTTACCGCCATATTGCTTATAATAAACCCAGTATAGAGATAAGAAACTGGTTGAACGTTTATTAACAGTTGACGCTGTTTGTACTTTTCCAGTCAAAAGGTCAACCCCGAATTGCTGTTCACTTCCTAAAGTCAAAGTAAATGTTTTTGTACTCTCATTCCACGTTGTGACATCAGGGAGTTCAGACGCAATATCAGAGAAGTTATATTCGATTCTACGTTGATTTGAAAGGCTTGTAAGAAAAAAGCCGGAAGAACCAACAACGGTAAATCCATTGTTGGTTACGTTTGGTAATTTTGAATCCTTAAATATAACAACGGCATCAAAGTTGTTAGTATTAACTAAACCTTCCTTTAGCTGACCAACCGCATCTCCCGTAGCCTTTGCATCCGCCGCCTTGCCGGAGAGGGAGAGGGTGGGGTCGATGGCATCTTTAAGGTTTTCCCATGCCTGAATTGCCTGCGTCCAGTCCGCATTAGAAACCTGCGTGATGTAAAAGAAGCTCTCGATCTCCGCAGTGCTGTCGTAGCGATCGTTTTTGCAGTCGCACTCGATAGGCCAGCTCTTGAGCATATAGCCTTTTCCGGTCGTTACGCAAAGCACGATGCTCACATGACCCGGCACCTGCAGCGCCTGACGTGCGATCTCGCAGGTGACAACGTTGCCGGATACATTGCAGGCCGCACGCTTGCCTGCACCGTCGTTGATGGTATCGTACCAGCCCTGATTCTGGGGGCCGAAGCCGCGGTACATGATGCTGTAAGCAGCTCCTTCAGGCGCAGTATACGCCTTGCCGTTTTCGTACAGCGTCGCCTGAAAAAACCGGCTCTGACTGTCGTTTTCCACCGCGCTGATGTGCTGCGGCAGACCGGGGTTGTCAAAGTCAATCCTGACTTTCTGCATTTGTTTCCTCGCTTTCTTCCGGCAGCGGGCTAAAAATCAAATTCTGCCCGTCCCAGATATAATCATTGCCGCCGTTGCTGTTGGCCGGAAAATCCTCAAAAAGCAGCTGATCCGGCGGCAGCGTTTTAGGAATGACGCTTTTCAGCGTCCAGCCTCCGTTTTTGATGCGCCCATCCGGGCACACGGTGCACTGGTATAAATAACCATCTTTTTTCACAATAACCCTCCTTACAAAAAACCAAAAAGCTCTTGTGGTACGCATACAGCGTTGTTAGTTGCCCATCCATCAGAGCCGGGACTTTGCAAACTAAAACTGCCGGTGTAACTTACGCCAACGACAAGCACCGTAGATATAATCGTATACTTTGATTCACGTTCCTTCCCGGGCCCAAAAACGATACGGTCCTGATAAACCGTTATGTTTCGAAAATGCGGGGTGTTCCACGCATACATAAGCGTGTAGGTCTTTCCGTTTACCGGTATGATGCTGGATACTCTGCCGCCGCTTCCTCCGCCGGCAAACCACGTTGCGCCCTTTGTGCTTTCGTAAGTGATCAGGATAGCGGAGTAGCCGGTAAGATCCACATAATAGGTTTGTTCTTCAAAAGTTTTAAGTGGCTCGCCGGTTTCTTCGTTCTGCCAGCTGTGGATGACCAGCTTGTTTTTGACACCGTTAAATTCAAGCCCATCTTCGTTGATGGTGTAGTTGAAGCTTCCGGGCCCAAACTGAATGCCGCCATCGTCCGTTTCGCCAATGTAGTCTGTTGCCACACGGCTTGCGTCAACAGCGCGGTCGTTTGTGGTGCTCATGCGGTTGCGGTCTTTCACGGTGGTTCTTGCAAGCTTTTCACTTGCCTTACCCACATAAATTGAAGCGTACCGGTCGTGCACCACATCGTAATCTGTTTTTGTCACTCTTGCCAGCACATTCACGCCAAGGCGCAGATAACGCACCTCCACCGTATCACCGCGCAGAATGACCTTGTTTTTCTGGTCTTTGTACTCTACTGTTTTTTCCAGCTGCACATAGCTTACGGTCAGGCTCGGCTCTATTTTCCCGATCTGGTTTTTAGACAAAAATTCAGTAGTCGCCTTCCGCATACTTTCATCAGAAGGCGCTTTCTGAAAGTAGCTGGTCAGATCCAGCGGATAAATTTTTTGGTATCCCTCGATATCAGACGCCTTTATGGGGTCCAGTGCATAAAACTTTCCCTTCTGCGCGTTTGCCCAGTACGGATAGACGTGTGTGTATACGTTGTCGATGTTCTTTTCCTGTGTAACGTCTATCAGGTTCAGCCCGTAGGCGATGGTCGCACCCCGGTTCACCTCTCCTTTGAGCCGCAGCACACATTTCATGCCGTCAAACTCCCAATAGCCAAGGTAGGTGTCCGCAATGCTGCTGCCGCCGTTGGAGAGCATCGCAGCGCGCACAGTTACCGGTTTTGTGACCGAAAACTCTTTATCATTGTCGTAATCCGCAGAGATCTCAAACTTACAGTCTCCCACAATGTTCTCATTGAGCTTCTGTATGGTCTCCCTAAGCGATTTTGCGCTAAACGGCTTCACGATGCAGTTGCCGAGGTCATACGAGATATGGTGCGCCGAAACCTGAAACCGTCCATTCATCGGGCGGTTGATGCGATAAATGCGGAAAAGCTGCCGGTTTTCGTAGCTGGAAGGCCGTGCGCTGATGATGCGCCGCTCCAAAAGCTCTTCTGCATGGATGCCGGTCACCGGATACTGTAAGGTCAGGTCATACGTTCCGTTTTCCTCGCAGCTGACAGTGCACTCCAGCGCATCCGAAAGTGTTCCAAAGCCGTAGTTTTCCGCAGAAAGCACATTTTCATCGTGTAATACAGGTTTCATAACGTCCACCACCTTGGCATAATTTTTACGGTCTGGATACCGCCGCTCCACTGGATAAGGTTTTCACCCGCTGCCAGCTCCGGCCAGATGCCGCCGGTCACCGGGTTTGCATTGGTGCCGTCCTCCAGCCATGCATTCCACGTTTCCGCGTCGCAGCACACGGATTTACCGGCAGGCGGTTTCATACCGAATGCTTTTCCGTTTATCAGCAGCTCGCCCTCTTGTCCGTTTCCGGTCACCTCAAAATAGGGCAGTGCCACCTGATCCAGCGGGTTCAGAAGCACCTGACCGTTCGTCATGCCCTGCATCTCCTGCCCGGACCACAAAAAATGACGGGGGTCGCAATCGAATGCGACCGTAAATCTGCCGTACTTATCCAAGATGTTGCTGGTATCGCCCATTTTTGCAATGGCAAGGTAAAAGTACTCCGGGTCGTATCCGTCCGAGAGGGGATACACACCCGGCGTACCGCAAAGCCACGCCTTAATGCTGCGCAGCTGCTCCGGGGTAGGGTTCCTGCCGTGAAAATACAGCTGATACGACACCGTGATATTTTCGTACTGCCCCTGATCCGCGTGCAGCTTGCCGTTTCGGCCTGCAACCTCGTACTCCTCATACTTGCGGTTCGGGGTCGGGATGCTGGGTTTGTGTTCGATATGGCAGCAGTACTCGGTGCTGCTGTGCCCGTTAAAATACAGGTACTTCTCCACTGGCTGCCGCCTCCTCATTGATCATCTGTGTAAGTCGTGTAATGGTGTACTGGGCAAAGCGTTCCTCGTCCATTCCCTCAGAGGGGTACACATTGACGTTGATGCCGCCCATGCTCACCGTGCGGGAGTTGGTAGCCACCTGCGCAAAGCCGTTTGCGCTGCCCACATCGTACTGCAGCTGCATCTTCAGCTTTCCGCCAAGGTCTGCGGCAGCCTCCTGCAGCAGGTAAGCGTTGTCGCGGATGCCGTCCGCCATGCCTTGGATCATATCCGGCATCCACTTCTCGTACTCCCGCAAGGGTCCTTCGTCTGGACGCGAAAAATGCAAAAATCCTTTTATAATGCCGCCGATCCACGAAACCGCTTTCGCAATAATGCCGCCACCGCTTGTAATTCCGCTGGCAAGTCCAGATACAAGATCTGCGCCCCAGCTTCCGGCTTCGGTGCTGATGGAAGTGCCGAGCAATTTTCCTGCGATGCCAAATATTCCACCGGCAAGTGCGCCCGCCCAGTTTCCGGTAAGCTGAAAGCCCTGTGCAGCACCGGTCAGGCCACTGATAAGCGTTCCCGGGACGTCGATGTTCTCCCAAAAACTGTCGCTTGCACGGTAGCCCTGCGCCAGATCGCTGAACCACTGCCCCAGAGGGCTTTTTGTCAGGTTGCTTGCAACCTTTTCCAGCCCGCCCAGCTTAGAATCCAGATCCAGCACGAACTTGGAGAAGCCGCCCAGAGCGCCCTCGGTGTATTTGATGCTGGTGTTCAGGTCGGTAACCTTTTCGTTGACGTCCGTTACAATGCCGTTGGTGTATGTGGTGGTGCGCTCTACGGTCTGTTCCTGACCCTCCACGATGCGCTTATAGCAGTCTGTAACTACCTTTGTGGCAGATACAACGGTATCTTCCAGCTCGCCGGTCTCCGCGTTAAGTACCTTTTTGGTCTCGGTAGAGGTCTGCGCCGTCCGGCTGACGTAGCCAATGGCTTCTTCTATCTCTGCCTGCGCCGCCGTCAGGGTCTCCGCACGGGTATGGACGGACTTTTTTGCAACCTCGTCCGCAAGGGAGCTGGTCACTTTTTCAGAGGTCACAACGCCGTCCGTCAGGGTCTGTACCCGCTTAAACTGCGTTTCAACGCCGTTCACCATTTCCGTCCAGCTGTCCGTGATGGTCTGGACGGTCTCGGTCGTGGTGCCCTTCAGCTTCTTGGTCGTGCCATCATAAACGTTGTAGGTGTTGTCGGCCGTTTCCACTGTGCGGCTGATCGCGCCCACAATGTTTTCCGTACCCTGCAGCAGCTGCTTGGAGGTGTTGGTAACGGATTTTGCCAGCTTTTTGGTGTCCTGAGCGGTTTTTGTGGTAGTCCTTCTGCCGCCAGAGCCGCCGCTGCCGCCGTTTCTACCACTGCTGCTGGAACCGTTGTAAGTAGGGACAATATAATTCGATGCGGCTTGTGCTTGTGCCTGCCGAACGCGTTCTGCATGTTTTCTTCCGCGTTCTTCTCTCGCTTTTCGCCGAGCCTCTTCAGTTTGGCTTGATTTTTTCTTCTGGTCTTTTTGGTAATCCTCGTAGCTGTTGTATCCGGCGTAAGCATCTTTGCCAAGGCCTTTGTTCAACGCATAACTGGCGCGATCTAAAAAATTGATCGCGGCAGTTGTAGCATTCTCAAATCCGGTTTTAAGTTCCGAGACTATCGGGATGTTAGAGGCAATTGCATCTGCCAGACCAAACCATCCACCCGTGTCATACGCTTCTGACGCGGCAACAGTAAGGTCATTCATGTGCCCGATTACGGTTTTTACTCCGTCGGTCAGGTCACCTGTCATAAGACCGGCAAGCTGCGTGGCGTTATCTTTTAGCGTGCTCCACTGACCATTTAGCGTCTCGCTTTGGGTGCTCATGGAGTTAAAATAGCGGCCGCCCTCGTCAGCCGCAGAAATCAGTGCATTGGACAACAGGTCATAGGTGACCGTCATTTTTTGCACTTCTTCGGCGCTTTTTCCGGTGTAGTCCGCAAGAATGCCGTACACATCAATGCCGGCATACGCAAACTGCTTGATGTCCGCGCTGGTTGCCTTGCCCGCATTCTGGATCTGCTGCAAGTTTTGCGCCATGCGGCTCAACTCTTCATTGCCGCCGCCGGTAGCAGAAACCGCATCGCCCAATGCAAGAATGGTCCTGCGGGAACTTTCGGCATCTATGCCGGTAGAAATAAGCAATTCGTTTGCTTTTACCAGACCGGCAGTATCAAACGGTGTTTTGGCAGCGTCCTGTTTGATCTCATCCAAAAGAGCAACGGCTTCTGCTTCGCTGCCCAACATATTGGTCAGTGCTGTCTGATACTGTTCCAGCTGCGCATTGTATTGCACACCGGTCGACACGACCTGCTTTCCGGCCGCAACTATTGTGCTGGAGACCTTGCTGAAGAGGTTGGCTGCAATGCTTCCCTTTGTGACTGCCGATTGCAGCCCGTCAAACATACCGCTTCCGGCATCTGTGTTTGTAAGGCCGTCCAAACTTCCTTTTGCGTCATCTGCTTTAGACGCGAACTCCCCAAGGCCGTTTTCGGCATCGCGCAGGCGGCTTTTTAAGGTTTCCAACTCCGCATTTGTCTTATAGACCGCAGTCCGGTAAGCTGATGCCTGTGTGCTGGCGCTGCCATATTTTTCAGTGGCCTGCAGCAGCATACTCTTCTGGGCATTCATAGCATCCGTCTGCGCAGCAATCTGCTTGCGCAGCACCGCCGCTACCGAGGATGCCCGCTGCTCTGCGGAGGTGTTCTCGTCCATAGAGGCGGTGGTGGATTTCAGCTCAGCGGCATACTCTTTCTGCCGGGCAATGATGTTTTGCATCTGCTGCCGGTATTCTTTTTCGCCCTCAACGCTTATTTTGGGGCCAATGTCCGTTTTCGCCATGCGTTCCACCTCCTTACCGTATTTTTTCCAGATCGTCCACGGTGGCGTAGAGCTTCTGGTTTGCGCCGTTTTCTATCTGCATACACGCCATATAATCCAGCATACGGCCAACCGGGCAAGAATTTACCTGATGCTCATTCATGCCCAGTTTTCTGCCGTAAAACAGAAACCACGTTCTGTTAAGCTGTATCACATGGCGCTTTCCGCGTTTTTTGCGCTGTTGTCCGGCTCAGCCTCCACCTCACGGCCGGAGCCGCGTGCAATTGCGGTAACGCAGTCGTTCCACAGTGCGCGGCACTCTGCCCACGTCATGCTCTTTTCCAGCTCCGCGGCAGCAGGGAAGTCCGGCAGGCTCTGGGCCATGTCCTGAAATTCCTTATCGTTGGATTCTGCCGCCATCTCCCGCACATAGTCCCGGCCTGCATCCGCGAGCACGGGCGCAATGGTCAGTGCCGCCTTTGCAAGGTCGGCAACGCGGCCGGTTTTTGTGGCTTCCTTGGCAACGCCAAAAATATTGTCCACAGAGCCGTAGGTGCCTTCCAGCACGGAAAGTGCCTTGATGGTCATGCACATGGGGTACTCATCATCCTTGACGTGCGCGAATACGATGTACTTGTCCTCGATCATGCCGCGCCTCCCAGTGCCTTCTTGATAAACGCAACCGCTGCTGCCTCGGTGTCAAACTCTTTCTTGGGAATGATCTTCCACCGGTTCATGGCGCTGTCATCGCGCATGATGCTGAAGTCCAGATCCTGGGTCTGCCAGTCGATCTGCTCGCCCTGCGTCTCGGCATCGTCCTTGGGCACCTTGAAGCGAATCTTGCACAGGACGATTGCCTTCCACATGCTCTTGCCGTCCTTCTGCACCTTCTTGACTGCGCCCAGACCCAGATAAGGCGGCTCCATAGATGCGCCGTACTCGTAGGTCTCCACCGCGGTGCCCTCGTCCGGCGTTACGGAGTTGCCGGCTTTCAGGCCCATGATGAAGGCCTCTTCCTCTGCGGTCAGGCCGTCCACGGTGCAGGTGCCGCTGCCATCGGTGAAGGCAGAGCCGGTCTCGGTCTCCGCCAGCCGGTCATCGGCGTAAAACTTGTTGTCATCACTGGTGGAAATATCGGTGCTCATGCTCACCGAGCGCCCCAGCTTGCGCACGCCGCTGTAAGTCACGACGCCGCTCTCGGAAGCGTAAGTAGCAATATGCACGTTGGAAAAACCAGTAGTTACCATATGTTTTCTCCTTTCATACAAAAAAGCAGGGTGTCCACTGTGGACACCCTGCGCTGGTTATTTATCCATGATCTCCTGCACCTTTTCCGCCATGGTCTCCTCCATGGCTTTCTGTGCAGCTTTGCGCGCCTGCCGGACGGCGGGCGCAATAAAAGGGGTTTTTTGCTGGATGCTGGTGCCGCCCTCAACGCTTCGAGCAATCAAAGCGTTTGGCTGCCCCTTTGGGTAGGTCTTGGTTTTTACAGAGTTGTAGCCGTCAAAGCCTATTTTGGTGTTCCAACTGTTATCTTCGTGCGCCATCTGTGCAATGCCAAAGCCTTCCCGCAAGCCCTGTTTCTGGGCTTCGGAAACGCCCGTGATCAGCGTGCCGCTTTCCCTTGCTGCATCGGACAGAAAAAAATACGGCTGTTTTTCGGGCGGCTCTTGCACGGGCATGGCATCAATGGCAGCCACAATTGCGTCACCCACAACTTTCGCACCTGCATAGACCGTCTGTTTGCAGACGGCATCCGTGTTTTTGTTCAGACGCTCCAGCTTCTGCAGGTAGTGGTCTACTCCGGTAGCGTAGATTTTAGCCACAGCCGGACACCTCCCAGCGCCATTCATAGTGCCAGATGTTGCGGTCAGCCTCATATTGCGGCTGCAGCCTCTGCCACGCAATGTGCTCGGATGCATCAAACGCTTTTTCCAGCGCTTCACACCACGGGTCGAACTCCATCGAGGTAAACAGGTCTGTTGTGCCGATCATGGCGCGTTCGATGTGTTTTCCGTCCGCAATGAGGTCATCCGGCGCTTCTTCCTGCCAAACAAAGTATCGCTTGGACTTCATCCGTCCGCCGTGGCTTACACGGTCTGTAACAGCTGTGTGGGCAGCAATGATGCACTCATACCATGTCATCCTTGGTGCCCTCCTGTAAGCTGTTTTCATAGTCATGCTCCACGGCACGCAGCGCCAAATCCAGCGCAGGCGGCCAGCTTCGGACGGCCTGTACCGTGTCGATGCGGTAGTGCCTGCCGTCCTCGGTCTGCGCTTCGTCCTGGCTGGAAATGGCGATGCTCTGCGGTGCCGGCACGCGGATTACCCGGACAACCTCCGCCTGATTCTGGCGGCTCAGATACAGCCGATTGATGCCAAGGCGCTGCTCCTCGTACCGCAGGGTGCACTTTGCCGTGCACTCCACAACAGGGGAGTGCCCGACCGGTGCAGCGTCCCGGGTGGAAAATATCTGCACGACCCCGCTGTTGAAGGTCTGGCTTATCTCCGTGTCAGGGCGGGTCGGGCTTTTGTGTGTTCTCTGCAAAGTCAGTCACCAGCCTTTCGTTTCTCGCCGCAAGCAGCAGGTGCAGATAATTGTGCTCGAAAATATCTGCTGCGCCGTCTCTGGTGTAGCGCACATAGTCCATCAGCAGTGCACGGGCAAGTCCGGGCTGCGTATAGTCCTGCGCTGTGCCGATCTTGCTATCCAGATAGAGCATACCGGCCACTGTGATGTCCCAGATTTTCTTATCCAGTGCATCATCCGACCATGTGATATCAAGATAGTTTTTGATATCCGGCAGCAGCCCGGTATCGTACATCCCGATCATGGTCAGGACTTGGTGACCGTGACGGTGTAGGTCTTGACGGTCTCGCCGTCTGCCGCGGTCACGGTAATGGTCACGGTGTTGCTGCCCTCGCTCCAGGTCGCAGGCTTGCCGTTCTCAATCTCCTTGCCGCCCACTTCCACCTTGACCTTGGCACCAGCGTTGGCGGGGGTTGCGGTGATGGTGTTGGAGGCCGCAGAGGTGGTAGCCGTATAGGTTACATTGCTGGAGGTGAAGCCCGGGGTCAGGTTCAGACTGCCCAGCTTCAGAGCGCTCAGAGTTGCATCAGTGGATGCGGCAGGCGCGGGAACGGTAGTCACGCGGTAGGTCATGGGCTGCAGGCCGGAAATGTCCAGATTCAGGAAGGCATTGTTGTCCACCGGGAAGCCGTTGGCATACAGCTTGATCAGATAGACGCGCTCGTCCTCGAGGAAGTGGTAATCGTCGCTGTACTCGATGCGGCCGTTCTTGTTCATACCGACCGGTGCAAAGTACAGATGACCAATACCGAATACAGCCTGACCACGCGGCAGCGCAGCGGTCTTGATGACCGTCAGAGGAACAGGGAAGATGTCATTGCGGTAGGTGCCATCCGGGGCACGCACGGTGGTTGCAGGCATCACGCGCAGGTAGTAATCCTGCGGGTTGACCAGAAGGATCAGATCATCCGGGTCACGATCCTTGCCGTTGGCAGTCTTGCCCAGCATAGAGATCAGATTGCCCATCGTGGCAGGCTCGAAATCGTTGACCTTGACCTTTGCCTTCTCGGGATAGGTCTTGCCGCCGATCACGGCGACATCGTCGCTCACATCACGCACCATGCCAATGGGCTGGTCATTGCCGTCGCCCATGACGATGCCCTCTTCCAGACCGTTCGCCAGAGCTTCAGCCAGAATAGCGCGGATGTAGCGGTCCAGCCACTCGGGGCCCAGATCCAGCTGTGCCTTGCAAACAGGAATAAACGCAGAAAGCTTGTACAGGCCTGCGTCCACTTCCTTGAAGCCGGAGGTCAGTTCCTCCACGATCTTAGCGCACAGCTTGCCCCACTTGGCCTTGTGGATGCCGTCGGTGTTCAGCATCATACGGATCGCGCCGCCGGTGGGGGTAAACTGGATCTTGCTCAGCAGGGGGTGCTTGGATGCCAGATCGTCCATCACGCGGCTGATGACCGTCTGCGGGAACACAACGGTCACGTTCTCCAGCGCCTGCTTGGGGTTATCGGCGCGCATGGCCTTTTCCACAGCCTGATAGTACTCGCGCTCGTCGTTGGTCAGCTGGCGCACGCCACGGGCATACAGAACGGAGTTGTCCAGCTCCTGCTTCATGCCGTCCAGCTGCTGCTGGTACTCCTCGCGGTTGATGTCGCCCACGGTCTGGAACATCTGCAGGAAGGTTTCAGTCACAGCATTCTCGTCGTTGCTCTTGTAAGCATCGTGCAGCTTCTGGCGCAGATCGTTCAGCTTCTGATTGTTCTTGTACAGTTCAGAAAGATTCATGTTGATTTCTCCTTTTTGGTATTTAAAAAGCAGCACCCCCACGAAGGAAGTGCTGCTTTACGGCTTATTTTCAGATATTGCAAAGCATCTGCATCAAGCTAAGCTTTGCAGGCGGTTCTGCGGGTGGCTGTTCGTTTTTGGGCGGCACCATGAGCTGCTGCACGATCAAGCCGCGCACGCTCTGGGACACGCCGGAGGCATCACCCATTTTGCGGATGCTGGTCGCAATGCCTTTTTCCAGCATAGCGGCAGGGGAGTACCACGCCTTGCTGTTCACAAGGTCGCGTGCTGCCTTCTCTTCCATGCCAGCATTCGTGAACGCGCCCAACCCGATCTCGGTCAACTGATCCAGCGCGTCCGCCGCATTGCGTAGGTCTTCGGCATAACCGCCGGTAAACTGGCTTGCCGGGTGGAAGTAGAAGGCACTCACGTTGCTGGCGATACGCTCCTGACCAGCCAAAAACGGATAAATAGCAGCACTGGCAACAAAGCCATCTGCATAGGACGTGACCCGTGCGCGGCTGTCCTTCAGCGCGTTGTAAATTGCCCATCCTTCGGAAACGTTGCCGCCGAAGCTGTCGATGTGCAGATTGATCTCTGCCGCATCAGGATTTTTCTTCAGCTGCTGAATAAGGCTGTACCCGCTGGTTTCTTGGTTAGACTCATCGGCGTATCTTGTGATATCGCCAAAGATATAGATATCCGTCTGCTCGCCAAACTGCTGGATATCAAAATAGGGTTTCGGCATATTATTCCTCCTTTGTTCTGCTTTCCGTGGCGGCATCTCTTGCAACGGTCTCCACGGTAGCAATATTTTTGGTCATCCAGTGGATGTTAGCCCATTCATCAGGCAGCGGCGCGCCGCCGGTAGCTTCGCGCAGCTCGTTGATGCTGTATGCAGCGCTCTCAACGATTTTTTCAATGTTTGCAGCGTTGGAGAACATATCGAAGTGCTGGATGGTGGAGGTGTCCGCATATACGCGGTCTCCGCGCAGCCAATCCGCCTTGGGAATCAGCTTCCGGCTGAACTCCTTGCTGATCTGCGCCGCCAGCGGGTCTATGCCGGTTGTCAGCCAGTGGATAATGATATCGTTGATGCCCGCCACATCCCCTTGCACAAGCACAGGCGGGATGCCCAGCCCGCGCGCGGTAAAAGAAAAGATATCGTCAAAAAGGGCTTTGATGTCCCGCGTGTCTTTAGCTCCGGCGCCGCTGTTCATCAGTTGGAAATCATAACCGTCAAATTCCGGCAAAATACCGGTGCCGGATTCCAGGAACGGTTTATAGCTGCTTTCCAGCATGGCAGAAAACTTTTTCTCAAAATCGTCCTGACCGTTGGCAACCTGCGTGACGTGCACCTTCATGTGCTGGCCGTTGTTCCAGACGTTGCTCTTGATGCTGGACTGCACCAGTTTTTTGTAGCTTTCATACAGAGCGTCCACAACTTTTTTGGCGTCATCGTTGTTTAAGGTCAGATGCAGCACTTCGCGTTCTTTTAAGTCACGGGTGTATGACTGCTGCCCGACCTGTATCTGACGGTATACATTTTCCTGTGTGGGGATGTACTCCGGCTTTGTCCAGCTGTCTGCAACTACCAACTCAACGTTTCCCCCGCGCGGAATCGGGACAACAAGCGCTTCATTTTTGGCATAGAGCTTGTAAATCACTTTTTTCCAGAACGCTGTGCTGTTTTCGTTGACGTTTGGCTCTACGTTCAGCAGATAGTAATAATCCGATTTGACCGGTTGCCCGCGCTCGAACGTCTTAAACTCGCAGTTTGCAATCGCGTTCGCAATCAGGTTCACGCAACAGTTAAATGCGAGGTCGCGCAGCTGGTATTCCTGCCAGTAGCCAAGCATTTCACAGGTCAGGTCATCGCCGTTCAGCAGAAAATCATGTGCGGTGATCTTCTGCTCGGGCGGCGAAAACCCGAAAAACTGTTTGATTTTCTCAGAAAAAGACATTGTTTTTCTCCTTCCGGCAAGTTACCGGCAAGTTACCAGCAAAATGCTCCGATCTTTGGCAGCTGCACCTGACCGGTACCCAGATCACTTTCCACCGTCATGGCTGCCGCCAGCGCCATGAACGGGTCTGTTTTTCGGCTTTTGCCTTCAATTTTGGCGTAAATAAAGTTTCCGGTATCCACACCCTGACTTCGGCTGCTGCGCACACGCTTGGTGTTGTTGACTGCCCAGCGCAGATGCGGCACATCGCCCCAAGTAAACAGGTTGCGGTTAAAGCAATCCTGTATCACTGGGTCAACCTGCATAATGTCACTGGGGCGTACCAGCTTCACCCGGTCTTTATCCTTCGCGTCAAAACCGATACTTTGCAGCGCTTCTGCCATCATGGTGTAACGGAAATGGTCAAGCGCCAATTTTTTTACGGTGTATTTCCGTCCGGCTTCCCGGATGAAATCTGTCAGAAGATACGGCGAGATGCTTACATCGTCTACATAGGTGCAGTCTCCGTTTTCGCACCACGTTCGCCACGGAGCTTTTACCCGGGGCAGGGTCTTGCTGTTGGCGCAGATCCATGCGTGATTGATATCATAGCGCTGGTCTCCTTTGCGGAAATGTAGGTCCACCGCAGCCCAGTCGTTCATCTCGGCGTAGTCTATACCCACGGTGCAGCTCCAGCCGGTCATATCCGGCAGGGGGCGGTTTGTTCTTCTTACGTTTTCGTAGTCCGTGACAGAAATTTCCTTCGCTCCGTCCCGGATGCCCATGCGTTTTGTGATAAAATCGCCGTTTTGCTCCGGGCGCTCTTTCCAGTCGCGGTATTCATCGTGGATTTCCTGCATCAGGTGCGGCAAATAGGGCAGGGAAGGGTTTGCCATGCACCAGTTTTCCGGGTCGTGCACCTCGTCCTTGGTGTTCAAGCAGCAGATAAACGGCAAAAAGCCCTCATCCGGTTCACCTTCAAACAAAATGCGTCGACCGCGGGCAAGGTAATCGTCCAAAGGGCCGTCCGATACATCGCCGTTGGATGTAAAAAAGCCAACGCGAGGTTCTGCAACCTTGCCTTGGCCGGTGATAAACACTTTGATATTGTCGTAATTCTGGTACTGATGCACCTCGTTGAAGATAACCGCGCCGGAACGCATGCCATCGCGTCCCTTGGGGTTATTGGTGCGGCCTTTTACCTCGCCCAGATTCTTGCGCCCCTGCAGCACCTCTTTTGTGTGATAGTAAAATCGTGAAAGCTTGGCTTCCCACTTCGGGTTTTCCAGCGCTTCCACGATATCCTTCACGGGGGTGACGGCCTGCTCCTCGTTGTTGGCGCAGATATCCACGTTGTAGTGCGGCACCGGGTTGTATGGGCTGATGAGCGCCGCCGAGGAAATAGCAATCACGCCATCCTTGCCAGCGCCGCGCCCGACCATGGCAAACAGTGTCTTGAACCGAGGGCTTCCGTCTTTGCGATAGGTGCATAACCAAAGCCCCAGCGCAAAGGTCTGCCACGGAAAAAGGCGGTCATAAGGAAAATACCGGGCGAGGCGGAAGTATTTTCGCATACGCTCGGTATCTACATAAATATCTTCAGTTGCAAAAACGCGCCGGATCAGTGCAACAAGGGCGTGCTGCTCCTTGCAAGCACGCGGAGCATTGTTCTCCACCTGCTCAATGTACTCCAAGATCTCCGGGGGAATATTACAGCTCATCGTCCTCGCTTGGCTTTGCTGCCATAAACTTAAACGTCTGCACGACCCGCAGCAGCGTTGATACGGTGGAGTTGGCTGCGCTGGCAGTCTGGTTGTAAACCTGAATTGAAGGGTTTGCCACTTCAATTTCCGCGCCGCGCGGGGTGGTCTTTACAACGGTAAGGCCGCGCTCGTTCATGTCGTTCTGCGCCTGATCCAGAAGGTTCAGCTGCGTAACATACCGGTCCAGCGTGGAGCGATATAAAAAGTTTGTGTCGCAGTTGGCTGCTTTTGCGGCCTGCTCGATCTCCGCCAGCTCCGTCCGGTATTTTTTGCTGGCGTTGACCGGTGTTTTCTTTTTACCCATCACGATCTCCGTTTCGCTTATATTTGTGCAATTTGTATGCGCAGATTGCATCGTAGAGTTCCAATTTTTTTTTGCTTTTCATCGTGGAGATGGCTTCAAAGTAGTATTGTTGGAATGTAAAGCTGTATCGTTTTTTGTCCGTATTCAATCCTCTTTGTAGCGTTTGTTCCATGCTTCGACAGCATCCTCTGCTGTGTCAAACAGTGCGCCACCCATGCTTTGATTGTCTCCATCCGTGCAAAGGATACATTTGCCCCATCCTTCGTGATGCAAGTCATAAGAAAGCCCGCTCCACGGGTCTTGTTCGTACTCGCATCCCAAATGACCATGAAAGTTGCCTTCATCATCGCACACGCCAATGTAAACTGCGTTTTTGCCGCAGAACGGGCATCTCTTGAGTTCTGTCATTTCCTAAATCCTTCTCTCGTTCTCGTGATTCTCTTATGCGACTTGACAGGCCTAGTGCCTTTGCCGTACGCTGGGCGGGTATGTTTTGCCTTGATATACCCACAAGGCGGCTTCGGCCCAAAATCAAAAAGGCTCAAGTCCATAACGATGATGCCAAACTTCTTGTTTGTCATGTTTAGTCCTCCTATATCATCCTCGCGCGTGTGCGTGCGCGCAAGGCGAGCGACAAAGTCAGGGGACACCCCGAATAAGGGATTGACCCGCTCACCCCGTTTTTTCGGAAGGGGGGTGTACCAGTCAGTCCCAGCGCTCGCGGGTCAGCGGCGCACCGCCGCTGCATTTCCGCAGCCGCTCCGGGTGGCACACAGTCTCGTGGCAGTCCTTGCATACGCTGATAAGGTTGCGCTGCCGGTTGCCGTCTGCATCCGTGTACCAGATATCCAGCGCAAGCTTCGGCGCGCGGCGCACATGGTTGACATGGTGAACAAGCTCTGCCCGCCGGTAACGGCCGTGCTCCTTGCACAGTTGGCATTCGTGCTTGTCCATGTCCAGCACCTTGTGCGACAACCGCACCCACTGCGAGGAGCAATAAAACGGATGCACATCACCGGATGCTATCAAAAAGCAAAGCCATTTGTAAAACTTATCGGTCATTATTCCAAACTGATTTTTCCACTCATTAAATCTGGAATCATCGCGTCTCGAAGTTCAGCAAGAAGGTTGTTTTCTTCCTGATTTAAATAAAAAACGTGTTGTTTCCACATAGGAATCAAAATTGAGAATATTGAAGAGAGAATCTCTTTATCATTCGCCTCGAATTTAATTTCGTTTTTGTTTTTTGACAATGTGATGTAAGGCTTTGATATATACTCTCCGCCCAAAATGCGAAACGTTTGATTTAAGTTTTCAGAGGCTGCTTCTTTTTCAAGCTCCGCAATTTCATACAGCCCCAGCTGTTTTGCGAGAGATTCGTTGATTGTTAGTTTTATAGCTGATCGTTCACGGCTAACACGGTTGATGTCTGCCATGATATCACTATAATTTCGATGCAAGATTTCGGTGGAAGGAAGAGGAATATATCTGCTCGGAATCCAGTTCCATTGATTTTCTGAGACATCTTCTAAAAATTTTTTCGTTGAAAATCCGGGGCATTCCGTGGGACTGACTTTAAGCTGGTTTATTATATCATCCGAAAGAGCGTTGACTTCTTTTTTATATGTTCGATTTTGATGGCTTGCTCCGCCAAATTGCCCATTCTGAAGTCGTTCCTCTTTGTGACCGCTTTTCCGTGCGTCATAAAAATCTATGCTTTCAGAATCTTTCGCGAACAGTAAAACGCAGGTCGGAATGCTTGTGGATTCAAACATTCCGTCTGGAAGCGTTATTATTTTTTTAATCAAACGATTTTGAGTTGCCCATCTTCTTTGTTCAACTTCATTATCTTTTGACAAAAAACCGCAGGGAAGTACAAATGCACATTTTCCAAAGTTTGAGAGCCTATTCAATGCGGTTAAAACAAATGCCCAGTTTGCATTTGTTTCTGGCGGAATTTCGCATTTCTGAAATCTTGAATCAGCAAAAAGCGGAGGAGGCGGTTCCCATTTGATATTGTATGGAGGGTTAGAAACGATTTCGTCCGCTTCAATCTCCGGTGGTGCGGTCATTGGCGTTATTTCTGAAAATCGTTTTCCTTTTGTTAACTTGTAACATTCAAAAAATTCCAACGTTAATGAATTTCTGCATATTGCGTATCCTTCCATGTTTCGGACAGCCATATTAAAAAGCAAAACCGGGAAAACTCTTTTATCCAATTCTTCGCAGATGAAGATTTTGTTTTTATTTAAAGTCCACTTTGAAATCGTTAATGCTCCAGAACCTGCACACAAATCATAGCAAATCAATCCACTTGTTTCTGTTAGCGCGCTGAGCAAACGTGCAATGCTTTTAGGTGTGTAGTCTTGGCATTTTTCTTTTCTATCAGCATGATAATATTGCCAAATTTTCTGGAGGTTGTCAGTCTCCAAATCTCCATCTACCAGTTCTATATATTGAGAAAACATCCTTTCTCTTGTGTTAGAATCGCTTAGTACAGCAGATATTCTTTGGCTGAAATTTTCCATATCAGTTTCTAAGATTGAAAGAAATTTGTTTTTAAGTTCAAGCAATTCCATTTAAAATTTCTCCAATCCAGTATTGCTCTGTGTTTTCTATGGAAAAATCATGACGCTTACTTCAAAAGTCAAAACGTTTAATCTAAAAATTAAAGCTATTTCAAGCTAAACGTTAATATAAGCAGCATTCCCAGTATACATTCAGTTTCTCGGACAACGTAAACGAATGGAGTGCTGCTGCATCCGGTACTTTCGCCGCCAGATGCCCGGCTATCTGCGTAGCCCCCTCACAGGGTGCGCAAATGGCATTCCCGGCAGGGACTGAGCCTGCAGCCTCTGGTTTTGGAGACCAGCGCTCTACCAATTGAGCTACGGGAATATATCATGCCGCGTGCAGGAATCGAACCTACAACGACCCGGTTATGAGCCGGATGCTCTGCCGGTTGAGCTAACGCAGCGTAAAAGAATGCCCGCCTGCAATGCACGGTGCACATCATGCATAACAGGCGGGTAAAAATATTTTCGGATAAATTGTATCAGCAGCCTTTGCTAATCTGCGCGGATAACAGGCCGCGCCCCTTGCATACAGCCGTGCCCTCCGATCTCTGCCCTCGGCTCACGCTTTGTGCGGCTCGCCTGAAAACCGATACTCCAGACGATGCACACAAAATTGCTTTTGAATGCTATTTGAAAAATTTCCCGGAACACAGGTGCAAGCACACAGGTTTTTGCAGTAGACCAAAACAGTTTGCCGAAAAGCTCAAGCATGGATTGCACTCCTTTCCAAAGTGTCCACTGTGGACACCCGCCGGGTTTGATTTTGTTTTGTGTGCGCCGCTGGATCTTGAAGCGGACGGCGCGGTGATCCATTGAACACAGGAAGATTCAAAAAGCCTGTGCTATGCTTCCCGCCGGGACTCGTCATGAGGATGCAGGTCATTCACGTTTCCGTCAATGTCTGCATTATAATTTTAGCACATCAAAATGGGACATTCCGGACATTTCGACCTTTTTGTGACATTCCGACCATTTTGTGACACGGCTTTTGCGTAGCTACGCAGAGAAGTGGTACAATGTGAATTTTGTGTCAATCAGCAAAAACCGGTCATTTTGAGCACAAGACATGCCATTGTGTACCCAAGAACGCCGCCCAGTACGACAGATGCCGGTGTAAACACCATGAGTATCTTCCGCACTGTCCATCCGCTTTTCCATGCCCACCGCACGGAAAGCATACACGCCGGAATACTCAGGCAAGCCATAAACACAGTGGCTGCAAGCCAGTAAAACAAAAACATAAAATTATTTCAGCTCCTCCACATAGCACCAGCTCTGGGGCGCACGATGCACCTCAACAGGCCGTATGCCAAACCGCGTACTCTGCAAACCTGTAAATTCTTCCAACTTGCGCGGATTATCATAAATCTTCAGGTCTGAGATATGCCACGCCCAGCCGTGACACTTGTTCAGGTAGCGGACAATGCGGTCTCTGTCCATGCAAGCCATTTCTTCGACATCATCCGGGGCGCGGCATATCGGTGCAAGCTCCCAAATCTTGTCGCAGACGAACTCGCCAATGACCGTACCATCCAACCGCTGCCAGCCTTTGCCGGGGACCATTCGCAGCCAGCCCATTTTTGACCGTTCTCTTGTGCAGTAGATGTAACACTTGAACGGAGGTTCCATGACCTCGGGTTTCGTTTTGCGCACTTCTACAGTCTTTTCTTTCAGTACAATTTTGCTGCACCATACCGGTTTGATGCTCAACAATACAGCCTTATCCATTTTTATCCTTCCGTTCTGCTCGCCGGAATGCTCAGGCAAGCCATAAGTACAGTGGCTGCAAGCCAGTAAAACAAAAGCATAAGTTCACCCCATGTCAAAAGTTTCTTCTTGCGGCTCGTTGAGATCATCCGTGGAAGCACCAGCGTTTTTCATTTTAGCTCCACACCCACCACAAAATGGATCCGCGCAGCAGGAAAGGTGGTGACACGTTTTGCAGCGAAACCATTCACACGTCCATCTGTCCGGGTTCAGCTCCCACTCAGACACAGGCCGCAGGCTTTCCGGGTCGATGGTTGGAAGGTTTTCTAGGTCTGACAGCTCATCCTCGATGCTTTCGCAAAAAAGAATGTCTGCACTTTTTCCCTTGGCCTCTTCTTCGGCAAGGTCTTTTTTCAAGCTGCTTTCCAGCTCTCCGACATCGGCCAAACGTACTGTCTTTTCTTTCTCATCCATTTTTGTGTCTCCTGTAGTAGTTCATATCGACGGCCTGCCCGCAACAACGGCAGTACGCAACAGGTTTGTTGTCATTGACGTACTGGTTAAGCACGTTGCATTCTGGGCAGTTCCACGCCCCGGAAGGAGCATTATCTGTGTATGGCCATCGAACGCGGTTTTTCAAAAACATTGTTTCAATGTCTTTTCGGTTTTTCGAATAATATAAAACGTCTGTTGGCTCAACTTCGCATCTGACGCAGATTTTTTTGAATTTTTCATCCCATATCTCGATGCACAGTTCAGTCAGAATGCCCAGAAGGAAAATCGCAATTCCGAAACCGCCAACATAGCAGAGCGTTGCGCCGATTACAAAAAAGACTTGGTTCATTACGTTCACCCCACATTCTTCTGAATCCACCGGTAAACCCTCCGGCGAATAGATTCCGCATCCACGTCAAAGCCCCGCTCGGTAAGCTCCACGGCAACGTCCTGCGGCTTTTTGCCCTCTACGCAGATCGCTGAGAGCATTGCCCGAAGCTCCGGGTCATCGCAGTCCTCCACCATGTGCACGCCGATGTTGTATAGCTTGTTCTGCATACGGTTAATGTCTTTCAGTCGCCGGATCTCCGCGGCACGCTGGTTGTAGGAGGAATCTGCGGTCCCGGTCACTGTTACATGACCGAGAACGCAGCTGTTGCCCTCGCCGTGAGAAGCTTTTACCACATCCGAGGCAGCCTGCGGACCATCTGCCTGCAGGATCTCCAGCCGCTCAATGCGCTGCCGACGTTTGGCAATGTCATAGGGTATCGCATACAGACGGCGAAATTCGTGTGGCTTCATCCGGCAACCTCCCAAAATTTATTTCAGCTCAAAGTAATCTGTCAGAATATCCGTGATGCCGGAGTAGAAACCTATCCAGCCGCAGGTGAAGAAGCTGTTGTCCTGCAGGATGATGGCGTAGTCGTCACAGGTCTGACCGGCGTCCTCTCTGGTGGTGTCTATCCGCTTCCACAGCGTTGCCCCGCCGGGCAGAGGCTGCTTGTAGTACGCAAGCCGAAAACGCGCATCTTCCCATTCCAGTTCCCACGCTGCATTTGCCTCCAGCGTTTTTTCTGCCAGTTTGTGCAGTGTGTCCCGACCACGGGACTGCTCTTTCGGCGGCTCCTGCGTTTCTTTGCCCTTGAAAGCATACGCGCAACTGTATTCGCAGGTATCTTTGTTCTTGCATTCGTGGCAGCACCATGCACAACCGTGGATTTCACCATGCTTGATAAAGTGCTTCATACCGGCTTCATTTTCGCACTGGTGCGATGCAGAATAATCGCATTTTTGTCCGCTATACACGGATGGGAGCGGAGTTTTTTTGCTTACAACAGGTTGCGGCGCATCAGTCTGGGCTTTCCTTTGCTCCTCGTGAGCCTTTTCCACCATTGCAATGGCTTCCGGTGGCAATTTCCACTCGGCATAATCCGGGTTCACCGGTACCGTTTCCGCAGGTTCATCTTTTTGCTCCGGTTCTTCCGGTGCAGCACCCATAAACCGCGCATAATCCTGTGCGCTGCGGTATGCTTCCATCAAGCCGATCTCTCCGGCCTTCAACCGCTCCTTGATGACCTCATTCTCGCAGGATGCAATCACGTTCAGCCGGGCAGCAGCGCCGGTGGACAAGCCCAGAATGCGGCAAACCTCGTCCCGCACCTTACCTTCCAGTTGTCCGGCTGCTTTTTTCTTGGTCAGTGCATCCTTTAGCGCCTCGTACTGCGCCAGACGCTCACCGTCGGTCAGGTCGCGGGCGGTAGCGTTCGCCGTGATGAGCGCTATGCGGTCATCCAGTTTGCCGTGGCTTTCCCGGATCAGGCAGGGGAGAGAATCAAACCGCGTGTCTCCAAGCGCTGACAAAATCCCGCACGCCGCCCAGCGCCGGTGCCCGCTGATCAGCATATATCGATCCGGCTCGCCCTCTACCGGGATAACTTCCAGCGGCTGCCGGAGACCGTTTTGCCGAATGTCATCCCTCAGGTTCTCTATATCGCCGAGGGTGTAGATCTCGTCATTATCCGGGTTCGGGATGATATTCCGGCTCGGAATCATTACCACCTGCATCTGCTGCCCCGCCGGGGTGACCGTCTGGCTCTGGGCGTTCATCAGTCCGTTCAACAAACTAGCACTCATTGTTTTACCTCCTTCGGCGGCAGCGGCATCCAGCCCACAACAGGTCGATCTATCTGGTTGTTGTAAACATCTTCAGGGTCGAAATAGCGGTATTCCCACCAGCCTTTCGGGATTTTGTAGTCGTCCCGCTCTTCGTCGTATGTTCCCCAATCGGGAAGGTCTTCCCAGTAGAAAGCACTCTTTTGGGACAAGACTGTGCCATCTTCGTAGTGAGCCGTCGTAATCCCATATCCACCGCAGGCGGTTTCAAACAGAATCAGCACATCTTCTTCGACCTTCGGCGGGTCTGTTTCGGGATTTCGCCACTCAAAAAGCGCTTCATAAATCGGAGCAGATGGAACATCTTTCAGCAGCGAATCTGCAAGGCCTATCAGCATTTCGGCACACGCTTCTTCAATTGCGCCCTTTATAAAATCTTCTGCATTGCCGGACATCATGAGCTTTTCGGCGTCGTCTTTGCGCTTCTGGCCAGTTCCTTTCCAACTTTCTGCAACTTTTTCCGCATCAATCAGTCTCATTCATTCGCCCTCCACGCATTTTTTAACCAGCTGCGCCAGTGCCTTATACTGGGCGCTGGTCTTAATGTTCCGACAGACCTTGTGCACCGGCAAGTGCCGTGCCTTGGCTTCCTTGACCTTCACGCTGTAGTCGATGCGCAAAATGCTGTTGTCCGGGTTGCGGAAGGCGGGCAAGTCCATGTTGGCGATCTCGTTGATGGTGTCCACACTGTACCTGCCACGGGTGTACTTGGTTGCCAACACGCCCATCACTTCCAGCTGCGGGTTGTAGGCATCCCGGATGGCGTCCACCTGCTCGCGGATCTCATCCATGCCGTCCATCGCCCACTCGTCGCAGTCCACCGGGATGATCACCCAGTCGGCGGCAGCCAGCGCATTGACGGTAGCCATGTCGATGTCAGGCGGGCAGTCGATAATGCAGTAGTCATAGTCGTTGTGGATGGTTTCCAGCGCCTTGCGCAGCCTGTCCCACTGCGGCCGCAGCACATCCAGCATCACGTTCTTGTTGGCCAGCAGCATCTCCATGTTGCTGGGTGCCAGATCGACGCGCTCAAAGTCCGTCTGCATGATCACATCCTGCATTTTGGCGTTCAGGGTGAGCACGTCGCCCATGGTCTTGCGTCCGTAGGCGAAGCGGTTGAAGAACTTTGTGGTGTTGCCCTGCTTGTCCAGATCCATCACCAGCACCCGCCGGGACCACGTTTCCGCCAGAAGGCAGGCGAGGTTGCAGGCGGTGACGGATTTTCCCACGCCGCCCTTCAGGTTGATGATCGCGATTTTTGCCATTGTTCTCATGACGATATCCCCATTCTCAGATTCTTGCGGCTTTTGCGGCCTGCTGCTGGATGCTGTCCCAGCTTTCGGCAAACCACGCAAGCCATGTTGTGCATTTCTTGTAATAATTCGGCGAGCACGCCTTACAGGGGCAGTTGCGGCAAGGGCTGCTCTTTGGGAGAGGGTAGAGCTCCTCGTTCCAGATCTCCTGCATCAGCGCCTATCTCCTCCGCCGGCTGCGATGCTGTTGCCCTTTGCCTGATAGTAATGCTCCATGGTAGTAGGAGCGTTCAGCAGCACCGCCCGTATGTAGCCCCTGATGTTGTGGACAGGCTTTGTGCTGTTGAGCAGGGCATCCAGAACGTACTCGATGTGCTGGCTGGTAAGCTTGTCCAGCCGCTTTCGGATGGACTGCGTGGTCTGCGGATACTGCCCGATTGTCTGGATCATGCTGGGGCAACAGTACATATCCGCAATGTTGTCCAGCAGCTCTTCCAGTTTTTCCGGTTCGTACCGCCGCTCCAGCGTGTCCAGTTCCAGCTGCTCCCGGAATCGTTCCAATACATCCTCTCGTGCGGTATCCAATCCATCCATCGTATCCGTTCCGCGCTCCTCGCGCGGATAGATAGGTTTCCCTATAGGTTTCCCTATATATTTCCTGTCTACACTTTTTGTAGGGGTCTGGATACACTTTTTGTAGGGGTTCGGATACACTTTTTGTAGGGATACATTTTTTGTAGGGGTACAATTTTTGTAGGGGTCTGTGCCATCCTCCGGCACCGTTTCCGGCACCGGATTTCGGCCTGCAACGTACTGGTTCACGAGGATGCCGCCCACCATGGTTTTGTGCTCCTTCAGCAGTCCGCGTGCCAAAAGCTCCTTGACGATGTTCCGGGCGCCGTTTTCGCTCAGGCCTGTCCAGTCTGCAAGGTATCCATACCCGCCCTTATAGACGCTCTCGCCGTCCTGAGAGAAGCCGTAGATGATGGCATACACTGTTAGCTCGTTGCCCTTCAATCCAAGCTCGGTGCGCATCCAGCGCTGCAGGACAACATAACTGTCCTGTTTCGGTTTTGTTTTGCTTTTCACGCCTTACCCCCCCTAGAACGGCAGATCGTCGTCATCGTTTATCACGGCAAAATCATCCATGCTGCCCTGCGTGTAGGCGGGCTGCCGGGCGTTCTGCGCGGCTTTCGCCTGCTGCACATAGCTTGTAGTCTGCTGCTCATAGGAGGGCACGCTCTGACCGTCCTGACGCTTTGCGCCTGCAAAGCTGATATTGTTTGCCACGACCTCCACAGCGGTGCGCTTGCTGCCCTGCTTGTCCTGATACTGCCGGGTCTGCAAGCTGCCCTCAACGGCGATCATGCTGCCCTTCTGGAAGTACTTGGACACAAAATCAGCCTGCTGCCGCCACGCCACGATATCAATAAAATCTGCCTGCCGCTCCTGACCCTGCTGCACATAGCTACGCTCGCAGGCAATGCGGAAGCTGCACACACTATGCCCCGCCGGGGTGGTGCGCAGCTCTGGATCAGCGACAAGCCTGCCCATGATCGCTACAATGTTAATCACTTCAAATAATCCTTTCCGACCACCGCCATCCACTGGCGGTGACCATACACATCCTCAAAACTGCGCTGTGCCTGCTTTTTCAGGTACAGGCGCAGCTTGTGGTCAAAGTGGGCGCTGTAACCCGGCTCGTTGTGGTGCCGGTGGCAGAGATAGACTTTCAAGCCGTACTGCTCCGCCACCGGGCGCAGCGGACCGTTGAGCACATGGTGCTCCTCCAAGTCCTTAACAGTCTCAACGCCGTACTTCATCCGGCAGACGTAACACTCCCGCCGGGACTGCATAATGGATTCAGACAAGGAAATCACGCCCTTCCAGAATCCGCTTGTAGGTTTCTGCGTAGGGGTAGACCCTTGCCGCCTTAAATTCCATAGTCTCGGCAGTCTTGGCATCCGCAAGCACTACAAGGTCATCGCCCTGCTCAATGGACTGGCGAAGCTCCTTCATGTACTCCACAAGGCCGCGTGCAGTGTTCGCGCAGACACCCTGCGCCATCAGCAGCTTCTTAAACCGTTTCTGTGTCATTTTGCTTCTCCTGTGTTTTCAGTGCGGCAGCGCAGCACTCGTGACTAACGATATCAATTGCCTTCATCATTCCACGAAATTCTCCCGGCATTCTCGAATTGGAAAGCTCTTCTGCGCGGTCAAGAAGGCGTTCATACAAACGAAGCCCATCAATGTAAATACTGTTTTCGGAAGTTACGACTTTTTCTTTTTCCACTTCGGCACCTCCTGCCATTCTTGCCAGTAGGCGGTAACGTTGGGGTCGTTGACGCCCATTTCCGCCAGCCGGTCAAATATTCCGTCGATCAGCTGCCCCATCTGCTCCGTGGTAAAGGTGCTGGAGCCCTGGCTGCACTTGACTGTGCAGCGGTTGCCGTTCAGCAGCTCCACAACGTGCACCAGCCGGTAAGACTTGCGCAAGATGGGAACAGCGCCCACCGGCACTTCCAGATAGTCGAACGCCGCGCCGTACTGCTCCAGCATTTCGGTGTAGCAGTCCTCCGGGGTGATGCCGCCGGTGCGTCCGCCGTTGTAGTGGTCTGCCATGATGGTGAGCAGTGCCCACATCATACGGTTCTGGGGCAGGGTACGGCTTTTGCGTTCGAGATCTACCGACAAAATCAGATGCAGCGGCTTGCCGTGCGCCAGCTCGTCCAGCTTCTGCCGGATCTGTGTTTCTACAAATTCCGCAGAGTTTTCCACGACCACCCGCCGGGCAACCGGGTCATATACCACCGGCAGCTTACCGATCACGCCTCTGGCCATAAGATTTTCTTACCCTCGCCGGTGATGAACTGCACCATGGTGATGCTGCCGGCGTCATCGTAGGCGAAGCGATCGACCTTCAGGCTGGTTTGCAGTCGGCAAACGCCCTTGTCATCCTTGACGATGGGTACCTGCGTGCTCTTGAGCACAATGTCGTCCAGTTCCATCACGTCCCTGCCGACACCCCAGAAGGAGGCAGCGGACACAAAGCTGGTATCTTCCTTCATTTGAGCAACGTCCCGGCACGGAAGATTGAGTGCACCAGATTCCTTGTCGCAGTACTCTCTGGTGCTGGGAATGTAAACGCCAACCTGACACCACAGCCGCCCATCGGCAGAATACCGGCGCATCCTCCAGCCGCCATTGCCAAAGGTTTTATCCAGCATATCACGCACGGCGTTTGCGCCGGGGAGTAGCTTCAGCTTGATTGCATCCTCGCTGATGGCTTTAACTAGCACAGAGACCGCCTGCGGGGCTGTCTGCGGGGCTTTTGGCACTTCAACGGGGAATTTGACGTCCGGGGCACAAACGGCCGCAGAAGCGCTCTTCTGCGGCCTGCCGCGCCCGGAAGCTTTTGGCGTTGCCAACCTTACCACCTCCATCAGTAGGGGCTGGAGGTGGCGATCTGCGCCGCCTCTGCCAGTGAATACTTGTCGATCATAACGCGCATCTCCGCAACCACCTGCTGGATGGTATCCGGCGGCAGCTCTGCCATGCGCATAGCGGCAATGGCGTAGCCGGTGGCGGTCTCCTCGTAGGTGGGGGATTTAGGCATCGGGCTCATCAGCGTTTGCAACCGCATCCAGATCCTCCTCCGCTTCCAGCGCTGCGTCATTGTACGGGCAGCCGCGCACCTGGCTTTCCAAGATGTTGCGGCAGAAGGTGCACGCATCCCGCGCGTCCTGCACGCTGAGCGGCTCTGCAAAGTCCCGCATCACCTTCATCATAGCTTCGCCGGCCTTCTTGGCCTGTGCGCTGTACTGGCGGCGGAAATGCCCGCCTTTACGTTCGTAGCTCATAATACATACCTCCATGGTTTTGTTCTGCGCATTGCGCTGGCAGCGGCTTTTGTTTACCCACCTGCCGCCATTGGTGTAATGCGGAAGCTCAGCTCTGCAGCCCTTCCTGCATTGCCGTTTCCAGAAGATGCCGGAGATCTTCTAGAACGTCCGCGTAGATCTTTCTCTCCCGGTCGGAGATGCGTTCATCTTCCAGCCGGCACTGATACTTGCCTATCAGATAGCAGATCCGCTCGCGAGTACGCATTCCATTCTTGCTTGCCATTTTGCGCCGCCTCCAAAAAGTCTTAATGCTCTTCCATCCCCTCCAGCTCAGACATCACGCCGAGGATGCTCTGGATCTGTGCGGCAGCCTTGCGGCCATCCAGCACCATGTACTCCGCGTTTTCCTGCTGGTAGTCCGCGCTTGCATCCAGAAAATTCCCAAAAGCAAGTATGCTGTCGTTGCAGATGCTCATGGCAGCCAGCATCAGATACCGGATTGCGGTGTCGATCTCGCGGGTCGGTGCGCCGCGGTCAACGCTGTCTTTCACCATCTGATCTGCCTTTTCCGGGTCAATCAGCTTACCCGCCGGGGCAAAGCTGCGATCAACGCCTTTTGGCGGGTCAGGCATTACAGTAAAAGCCGGTGAGCCATCAGCGTTCACAGTGCAAACAAACGGTGTTCCAAGTTCTTCCATCACTTTTTACCTCCATAAACTTTCTCAATGACCTGTTCAGCAGTAAGGCATCCGTAAACGTTCGGGACGTGAAATTCAAGCATGATTTCCAAAAGCCCCTGTGCACCGCCATAAGAAGACTTAGTGCATATTGCATCCCACACGCGCAGCCAATCATCATACACGACGATCTGCGTTCCGTCGTAAAAATGCCGGTCGTATGTGTGCTTAACACCACGCTCAGTAAGTATTTCATCCAGCTTGTCCATTTCCGTTTTCATGGCTGCACCTCAGTGAGTTTTATATTCCTGATCCAGCAGAGTGTCCAGCCGGATCGTGTTGCCACGGCCGGAGCCTTCCTGCCCAGCCATGTTAGACCAGCCTTCCGGGTAGCGCTTGCGCACATACCGCGCCGGGATGCCCATACATACGCTGACCTGCTCCAAAGTCAGCCGGATGCAGCCATATCGGCCAAAAATAGCCTTGTAGCTGTCGTGCCACGCTTCGGGTCTATTAGATTTCGCCACGCTCTTTCAACTCCTTCTGTCTGCGCTGCCATTCCTTAAATTTGCCGTAGCTCATGCCCTTGGCTGCGGCAGCAGCATTATCATCCACGAGCAGGTCGTGGTTGGTTTTTGGTTTTTCCTTGGGTTTTACAATGCCGGGCAGCGTGCCGGTGTCCACGATGGACTTCCCGTATCTGCTCTTTTTACAGGCATCGCAAAACATTTTGCCGGGGTCCACGCCGTACATCATCGTGCCGCACTCTTTGCAGGGCTTGTCTACCTTGCGGTGCCTGCCGCGAGAAAGCCTCTCCTTCGGTGCAGGCTTTGGCGGCGGTGCGGGCTTTTTATCCTTCGGTTTTTCTGCCCGAACCCGCCGGGCGCGTTCTCTTGCTAGTTCCAGATGCACCTTCTCGCCGCAAGCAAGGCAGTACCTACGGTTCGGAGAAGACCCCGCCGGGAGCGCCTTGCCGCAAACGCTGCAATACCGCACAACGGGCGGATTTTCGCAGTAAGTGCCCTTGCGCCGCATATTGCAAACGCGGTTGGTCTCTTTTCTTTTGAGCTTGCGGCACGCATCACAAAATCTTCTGTTGCTCCCGGCGCTTTCCGGCAGCACCGCGCCGCATATTTCGCAGCGGTGAATAGCATCACTCATGGTTCCGCGCCCTCTCATAGATCCGCTTCCGCGCCGCACGCCGCCGGGCATTCTCGGCACGCATGTACTCGTCCCAGCGGCACAGCAGGTAAGGGGCAAGCACCAGCGCCGGCGCGATGATCATCACCATCAGCCACATCTCGGTGCAGGCTGCGTGGTAGGGGTCGCGTCCCAGGGCGACCATCAGATCAGCCAAAATAAATGAACAACTTCTCATACCATCAAACCTCCTATGCGCCATGCCAGCGCCATAATTAAGCCAAAATACGCCAGCCAGACCCCCAGCGTTTTGCGGGGCGGCCTTGTGGCGTAGATAAACAAAAACGCCATCAGGCAGCAGCCCGCCATGAAGCACATCATATATACCAACATCCGCGTCACCTCATTCCCAAAGCAGTCTCGATCAGTTCTTTGGGCGTTTCGTTGGGGTAGTGCCCGGACATGTACTTGTCCACAACGCCTTTGGATAAGCCCGCGTGCAAGGCCAGTTCACGGTTGCCCCAGCCAAGCATCATTTTGCGCTTGGCTACTTCGGCTTTCCATTCAATGGTCGGCAAGTTTTCCACCTCCATGGTTGAAAATCATTTCAAAATATCGCTATAAAAACATTGCCAAGCCATACGAGATGGTGTAAAATGATATTGCGGTTATCATTTTTACTCTTGGCAACATTTTTGGGTTTAGGGCAGAAAGCAGATCGGAAGGTACGCGCGACCCTCTGCTTCTTGCACCCGGTGCCCGCGCATAGGCACCTGATCAACAGGACGGTATAAGAAAATTCCCCGCTTAGCTGTGAAGGTTCACCGCTGCGTGGCAGCCCTGTGAAGTACCGGCAGCGATCGGAGAGTATGGGGACTTCTGGTCAGCCGCTCGGTATGGTTATATTATAATCCAACTACATCCAACTGTAAAGACGTTATTTGAATACAGTTGGATTTTCGGCAAAATTGACAAAAAGGAGGTGACAATTTTGTTCTGGGAAAATTTCGTGCGAGAGTGTGAGAAAATCGAAAAGTATCCATCGTATGTGGCGGAAGAACTTGGATTTAATAAGTCTGCGGTCACCAGTTGGAAAAACGGTTCACTTCCTAGGGTGGCAAGCCGCAAAAAGATTGCGGACTACTTTGGCATTACCGTTGAAGAACTTATGGGCACAAAAAAAGAGCCCGCCGGGATGGACGGGCTCAAATGGGAATGGGCTGATGTAGAAGCAGCCTATAAAAATGCAACGCCGGAAGCGCGTGCAGCCGCAAAAGCCGCCGCGCTGGCTGTGCTGGAAAACGGAAAAGCGAAGGAAGAGTGACCACAATGGATTTTGAGCAGCTGGTGCTATCCACCGACGAGCTGAACACCCTGCGTGTGATAGCACAAGGACCGGTGGATCAGACCGCCGAGTGGACAGAAAGAGTAAAAACGCTGTACGAGAAAAAGCTTGTCGAGACAAAAGTCAAATTGGAAAAAATGGAGATAAGAAGCTCTGTGTATCAGATCACCACGGACGGGAAATTGTATTTGCGCTATATCGACCGCCGTAAAAGCGAGATGCACTTTGCAAACACAATGTCAGTTCTCGCCTTTATGGTTTCCGTCATCGCTCTGATCGTCTCCATCATACGTTAAGTACGGCACCGTCTTTGTGGCAGTTTTGGCAAGGTACCAATCAAAATAGGATGTAAGCTTTTTGTGCAAGAGCGAGGGCACCTGCATGGCAACCCCGAAGTCTACACCGTTTTTGTTCATCTCCAGCAGGATCTCGTCTACGATCTGTTCCACTTCCGGTAGGTCGTCTTCATAGCAAGACGATTTGAAATCAATGGTGTATTTGTTGAGATCGTTTTCATCAATAGCGCAGGAAACGTGGCCGGATCTGTAGCTTTTTTCATAAGCGGGCGACTTCTTCTTGCGGAAAAATTCGAACATATAAAACTCCTTTCCTGTGCGGCATCCGGTTCAGGACGCCTGTGCAGCATCTTCGGTTTCGGAATGCTCCAGCAAAACGCTCATTACAATGCCCCACAGTGCGGGATGCTCTTTCAGGTAGGCAAGAAATTCAGCGTCATGCATAAGTAACACTCCTTTTTGTTGTATTTTGTAATTCTATGTTACAACTGTTGTCGTTAAAAATCAAGAGAAAAGAGGAATTTCAAATGAAAATTGTGGAAAAATGCAAAGTTATAGTGGCGAGTAGCCTTGTGGCAGCCTTGATGGCAGGCACTGCATTACCCGCGCTGGCCGCCAGCCCCGCCGGGGACGTTCCTTTTGCAGTGCTTGCGCAGCAGAATGACGAAAGCGCCGACAAAGTGCAGGCAATCAAAGATGCGCTGGCTAACATTGATGTATCATACGAGGATGGCATCTGGCTTTTTGAATCCGCTTATGAAAATTACGAAGTAGACAATAACAAAAGCTACATGATGCCGTATGTGTATTCAAACGGTGAAACTGTCTGGTTTGGTATGAGCTTCACATCTCAGGATACCGAGGGCTATTTTTACTGGAACGATGTAGACGTTCTGATTGGCGAATACAATAATTATACCAGTCAGACGAATTATAAATTCAAAAAAGTTTCACGCCAATACTATCCCGATGACCAGATTTTTTATGAAGGCGTATCTTTTGGCGGGAACGATGAGGATATGGACTGCCTGAGCCGCATTTTGAACGCCGACACTGCATATTTGCGTTTCAACGGCGCAAAGGTCAACGGTACACAAAGAACGCAGACCACGATCATTGATAGCGAAAGCCGACAAGGCATGACAGACATCATCAACCTGTATAACCTACTGCAAAGCGCCACTGTTGAAGAGCGTGTAACGGCCGCAAAAGCTGTCATGTCGGAAAACGCACCAACGGAAAATGATTTTATCGATGCTCAGAATGATGCTGTAACCCCGGAGCAAGTGGAAGCACTGATCAGCCAGATTGCCCCGGTTACTTTGGAAAGTGAGACTGCAATCAATAACGCACAGGCGGCTTTCAATTCCATGCCGACAGAATGGCAGTCGATGGTTTCTAACTACGACAAGCTGAAATTGTATCAGGAAGAACTGGAAGATCTTCAGGTGGATGCACTTGCCGAGAAGTTAAACAATACGGTTTACCGCGAACATGATGACGTGGAAAACGTGGACTTTTTCTTTTGGAAGGATTACCCAAAACTGAATCAGACAAATTTTATTCTTCCGTATTTTTGCGTTGTTGATAATAATGTTCAACCGTTACGGTTGATGTACACTTATTACGCAAAAAACTGGATTTTCTGGGACGAAATAGTTTATTCAGTGGACGGAGAAGTTTACAAGAAAGAAATCGACAGAGCCAAGAAAAGTGAAAAAGTTGTAAAAGAAATTTTTTCTGGCAATGCTTACGTCTGGGAGCTTGGTGATGATATTGCAGATGAGCAGGAAATCTCAATGCTGAAAAAATCCATCAAAGCAGAAAAGGTTACATACAGATTTAAAGGAGACAATGCGCAGTTCGATTATAAAATGAGTACTTATGTAAATGACCGAAACGCTATATCTCAGATTATGGAAGCTTACGATTGCATGAATGCAGCATCACCGGCTGTTCGTGCGCGAGCACTGGAAAAGGTAGAAGCGCACAAACAGGGAAGCAAATTTATAAAGTTTGCATATTAACGAAAAGCTTAATAAAAAATAAAGGTGTCCACAGTGGACACCTTAAATGCCCGGCCGACAAAGATTAACGGCTCAGTTAACGCTCCTGATCACACGGGCAGGGGGACACTTCCGGCACTGCAACGATGCGCCCATTGATGTTGCGATACCGTGCACCGGGGTCGTGGCCAGCGTCGTGATCCTTAACGGCAGCTTTCAGGATCTGGAAGGCTGCATCATAGGCAGACCCATCAGACCCGGCCTGCGAGAGATGATAGACAAGCTTGCGCACGTCGTTCTGTGCGTAGGCGTAGAGCATAGCTTCCTTGGTTTTTGTGTTGGTCATAACTTAGCCCTCCCACGGTTTGCGGCTTCCATCAGCGTTCTGCGGTTTGGATGCCGGCATACCGTCAATGATTACCATATCTTCCGGGATTTCGTTCAGAACCTTGATGTTATCCATTATTTTTTCACTCCTTATGGATTTTTTTGACAATTGCATTATAACACAGTGAGTGGTACAAAATCGACAACAAAATTTGGAAGTTTATGGTAAATCAAAAAATACGGATAAACCATCGAATTTTTGAATTGTGTCGAATAAAGGGGGATGTTTGGGAAATGGATGATTGGGTTTCACGCGTGGCGAAAACGCTGGTAAAAGCACGGGAAAAAGCAGGGGTCAGTCAGGCTACGCTTGCGCAGCGCATGGAGGTAAGCCGACAAAGCGTAATCAAGTGGGAGCGCGGAATCAATGCAATATCATTTCCCATGATGCTGAAGTGGTTTGTGGGCTGTGGGGTTTCGCTGGAGCGGTATCTGGATTCATGCATCCACCCGGGGCTGCTGGAACGGCTGGAAGATGATCCCACCGACAAAGAAAAACGTCGAATGCTGCACGAGGCCATCGAAGAATGCAGCGCATACGAGGTAGACACGCTCTTGTACATCCGCTACGGCGCGCATGGGTCGGACCATCTGAGCGTGCTTACCGAAATGGTGGCTAACCTGCACACGCCGCTGCGCGATAGGGTGGCCGTGGTCAATACGATCCTGAGCCACTACGAGATTGCCACTGCCACAAAAACGGACGTAGATCCCGAAGGGTTGCAGCCGAATATTGAAATGCTGTGTCAGGCGCGCGACTGCGGAATGGCGGCAGCAAAAAATACGGAAGATGTCTACTCCATAAACAAGGAGGCGATAGAGGATGCCAAGAAAAAGAACGAAACGCGCTGACGGCCGGTACGAGATCAAGCGCAAAATGCCGGACGGAAGGTATAAGCACTTCCTGGGCGCTACGATTGCCGAAGCGACCGCAAAGTATGAGGAGGCATATCGGCAGGCAACGCTGGAAGAAAGCAAAAGTAACGGCGGTGCCACCTTCCGTGAAATGGCAATAGCGTACAAAGATTACATTACAGGCTCGACAAATCCGGTAAAACGTGGTACAATAAACGCCTACGTCAAGAATATCCCTCCGCTTCTGGAATGCTTTGGCGACACGCCGATGGCCGACATCGACACGCAGGCAGTCTGCGGATACATGGAGCGCATGAAGATGGACGGCAAAGCCTTGCATACTATCACCAATGCAAAAAGCGTGCTATCCTGTATCTTCACCTTCTGGTGTGCAAATTATCACGGTACCAGCAATCCGGTTCTTCTGGCAAAACCGCCCGCCGGGATGAAAAAGGGCAAGCGATTAGAGCCGACAAAAGCGCAGCGGGATATCATTGACGCGCATCCAGAGGGGTGTGGTTTCTGGGCGCAGCTATTTGAGTACACCGGGATTCGTCTCGGTGAGGCAAACGGGTTGCAATGGAAAGACGTGGACTTTGAGCAGAATGTGATCCATGTGCGTTCTACAATGCCTTGGGACCGTAACCACGCCTATGAGGAAACGCCAAAGTCAGAGAAGGGATACAGAGATGTGCCCATCCTGACGACCTTTCGCCCGATGCTGCTGGAACAGAAAGCCGGTCACGCAGACACGGACTATGTAATGTCTGGTGAAGCAAAGCCGCTGTCTCAGTCGCAGTATGAGTGGCGCTGGGCGATCTACTGTCGGGGTCTCGGCCTGAGTGAGAAACAGGAGAAGCGTGCCAGGATCAAAGGCAAACCGGGCGAGTACAGGGTGTACTACAAGTGGAAAGCGCTTGTAACGGCGCACCAGTTCCGGCATTTTTACGCGACAAACCTTTTTTACGCCGGTATCCCGGACATGGTGGCCCAGAAACTTATGGGTCATGCAGACATTTCGACGACCCGAAAGATATACCAGCAGCTGCGCGATGAAGAGGACAAACAGTACATCGCAAAGCTGGATGCGTATGTCCAAAGTAAGAGATAGGTCTGCAAAAAGTCTGCAAAGATAAGAAAAACACGACTTGACGCGATATATAGGGGGTTCGAGTCCCCTCCCTCGCACCAAATGAAAATCCGCATGAATGCTGGAAA